>Ga0224506_10001895_pt1 | contig 14723 bp, 14 predicted proteins | sample SF_Jan12_sed_USG_2_FD_169108 | JGI IMG/M metagenome (GOLD analysis project Ga0224506, IMG submission 169108) | Sediment microbial communities from San Francisco Bay, California, United States - SF_Jan12_sed_USGS_8_1 | ecosystem: Environmental > Aquatic > Marine > Sediment | place: USA... | reverse complement strand
GTTTCGAGTCTGAGATGGCTGAGGTTACCATGAAGCCGACTAATGAAACAGTGTTAACGGGTGACGATATTGTTAAAATGCAAAAGCTACTGGATGCATTAGAAAGTCTCGACGATGTGCAAGATGTTTATACCACGGCAGTAATGGACGAATAGCAAACTTACTTACATACGAGCAGGTGATAAAATCCGAATACTTGGCATAGACCCTGGTCTACGAGTTACTGGTTTTGGGGTGCTGGATAAAAAAGGTAGTGTGTTGACCTATGTGAGTAGTGGTTGCGTTAAAACGACTGAAGGGGAGTTGCCGTCCCGTCTTAAATTGATTCTGGACAATTTGCAGGAAGTCATCATGCAATATCACCCCGATCAGGTAGCCATTGAGCAGGTTTTTGTCAATATCAACCCAAAATCTACCCTGTTATTAGGGCAAGCACGTGGCGCAGCCATTTGTGCGGCGGTATTGCATAATCTGGAGTGTGCTGAATACACTGCATTACAAATCAAGCAAGCCGTGGTGGGAAATGGACATGCCAAAAAAGAACAAGTACAGGAAATGGTGATGCGTATACTTAGTTTGACCAGTAGCCCAAGTGCTGATGCGGCTGATGCCTTGGCATGTGCTATATGTCATGCACATGGTGGGTTGGGCTTGGGTAAAATTTCAACCGCTGGGTATCGTATGAAACGTGGACGGCTCGTATGATTGGGCGTATAACGGGTGTGTTGTTGGAAAAACAACCACCGCAATTAGTGTTAGACGTGCAAGGCATTGGCTATGAAATTGATGTGCCGATGAGTACATTCTATGATTTACCATCTGTCGGTGAACAAGCAACACTCTACACCCATCTTGTTATTCGTGAAGATGTGCATTTGCTATTTGGTTTTGCAACTGAACCAGAACGCCAGTCATTTCGTCAATTGGTGAAAATATCTGGTGTAGGCGCAAGAACGGCGCTGGCATTATTATCTGGTTTAAGCGTTTCAGATTTGCATCATGCTGTGGCGACACAAGATAGCGGACGTCTCATTACTGTTCCGGGTATCGGCAAAAAAACAGCTGAACGTCTGTTGCTGGAATTGCGCGACAAATTGAAGTCCGATTTGGTCAACATAGACACGTCTTCTTCCTCACCTAATAATGAATGCGACATACTCAACGCATTGTTATCACTGGGTTATAATGACCGAGAAGCTAACTGGGCGATTAAAAAAATTACAGTTGGTGACAATGTGTCAGAAGGTATACGCCAGGCATTACAATTATTATCAAAGGAAAAGTAATCCTAACAAGTAATGATTGAAACTGACCGACTCATTACCGCTGCCACATCATCTTCTCAAGAAGAAATTCTTGAGCGTGCATTACGCCCCAAACAATTGGAAGAATATGTTGGCCAGGAAAAAATTCGTGGGCAATTGCAAATCTTCATCGAAGCGGCACGGCGGCGTAATGAGGCATTAGATCATGTATTATTGTTTGGCCCGCCAGGTTTGGGCAAGACCACACTTGCGCATATTATCGCCAAAGAAATGGGTGTGAACTTGCGCCAGACTTCTGGCCCAGTGTTAGAGCGGCCTGGTGATTTGGCAGCATTGCTGACTAATCTTGAGCCAAACGATGTTTTGTTTATTGATGAAATCCATCGTTTATCACCGATGGTGGAAGAAATACTCTACCCTGCTCTGGAAGATTATCAATTGGATATCATGATTGGTGAGGGTCCGGCAGCGCGTTCCGTGAAACTCGATTTGCCACCCTTTACATTGGTTGGCGCAACGACTCGGGCTGGGATGCTAACCAATCCGCTACGCGATCGTTTCGGCATCGTGTCACGTTTGGAATTCTACACAGCTGATGAACTCAGTAAGATCGTTACCCGTTCAGCAAGCTTATTAAACGTTCAAATATCATCAGATGGCGCATTAGAAATTGCCCGCCGTTCAAGAGGTACGCCGCGTATTGTCAATCGCCTGCTACGCCGTGTGCGTGATTACGCAGAAGTCAAAGCAGACGGTCATGTCACTCACCCAGTAGCCGATGCTGCACTCAGCATGCTGGATGTTGATGCTATCGGTTTGGATGTCATGGACAGGAAGTTATTACTGGCCGTATTAGAAAAGTTTAGTGGCGGCCCAGTGGGTGTCGATAATCTGGCGGCTGCCATTAGTGAAGAGCGTGACACCATTGAAGATGTACTGGAACCTTATCTCATTCAACAGGGTTTTCTCAAACGTACCCCACGTGGTCGCATGGCGACCGAGACTACTTACCAGCATTTTGGTATAGCATTACCAAAAAATGGTTTAAGCGGCGATTTGTGGGAAGACAACATTTAACAATCGGATAGTTATTCAAATGATGCAAGCTCAATCAAAGCAAGTTCAAAATTTACGGCTTATTATCGCGTTTCTGCTAACGATAGTCGTGATGCTATATTTTCATACCAGTCGTGAAAAGAATTATTACAGTAAAAGTGCAGAACCCGCTGTGACACAAATTTTGGCAGAAATGTCCATTTGGCAAAAGGAGCCGCTATTAAGGCATTTGGCTCCTGAGGCTAAACAAACTGTGACCGATGAGCAACTGGATCAACTGCTCGCTCAATACCGCAATTTTGGTAGGTTTCGTTCCGTAGAAGAGCTGGAATTTTCGCGTACCGTTAGCGCATTCTCGTTATTTGGAGAAAAGCGTATTAATTATTCAGGTATTGTGAATTTTGATGCTGGGCCGGTTAATGTCAATATTACCTTGACTGAACGCAACGGTTTCTTTCTGGTGTATAACTTTACGTTGACTCGGGCTGTAGAAGGCTAGGAGGCTGCATGGAGTTTATAAAAACGTTTGATTTATTTTCGCGCAGAGCTGTTGCGAAGATTGTTGTTTGTTTGATTGGTGTGGCCATCATTATGTTTGGGCCGCGTCATGTTTAACCACACGCTGCCAAAATTGCAGTCTCGTATGAGCCTCTACACTTCAGAATTCAAGAAACTTGTGACCACAAGTATTGGATATGAAACATTATGACCGAAGAAATCCTCGATCCACTTGTTATCAGTGAGCAACAATTTGACCGGGCCAGTTTATATATTAATCATCTGCAAAGTGGCCTGATTGACTTTTTGAAGCAACCGAAGCGCGTTCATGTGATTCATTTTCCGATTGAAATGGATGATTGTTCTGTACGGACCTTTCGCTGTTATCGTGTGATTCATAACCGTGTTTTTGGTCCAGGAAAAGGGGGGATACGTTATCACCCAGATGTTACAGAGGAAGAAGTTACTTCACTGGCTAAGTTGATGACGTGGAAATGTGCATTGGTTAATATTCCATTTGGTGGCGCAAAGGGAGGTGTTTGTTGTGACACCAAAAAACTTAGCAACAGTGAACTGCGACGTATCACACGGCGTTTCACGTCAGATTTAATTGATGTGTTTGGTCCACATACGGATGTACCCGCACCGGATATGTATACCAATGAGCAAACCATGGCGTGGATTTATGACACTTATGATGTATTGAATCCGGGCAAAAATAATCGTCCAGTTGTGACCGGTAAGCCTCTTGACCTGGGTGGTTCACATGGTCGAGTCGAGTCAACAGGCCGTGGTTGCTTGTATGTGACTGAACGTTTCCTTTCCAAGGAACTGATTCCAGCGTTATCTGAAGTAGCTGGGGCACGTGTGGCGATACAAGGTTTTGGCAATGTGGGACGGGTTGCCGCGCAAGAATTTTGTCGACAAGGTGCAAAAATTGTTGCGCTGAGTGATAGCAGTGGTTGTATTTTTTCAGAATCAGGGCTGAATCTTGATGAAGTGACACAATTCAAGCAGTCACATGGTTGTCTAGTTGGTATGCCGAATACCATGACGCTTACTAATGAGGAACTGGTGGAATTGGACTGCGATATCTTGATTCCAGCCGCTGTGAGTAACCAGATTCACACAGGTAACGCGCATAAGATTAAAGCTAAGCTTATTGTCGAAGCTGCGAATAACCCAACTACACCGGGCGCTGATCAGATTTTGCGTGATAGAGGTATTTATTTAATTCCTGATATTATTGCTAATGCAGGTGGCGTGACAGTTAGCTATTATGAATGGGTGCAAAATTATGCGAATGAGCAGTGGGATTTAGAAACCGTTAACGATAAACTTAAGAAAAAAATGTATGGCAGTGTCGATGTTGTTTTTAAACGTTGGCAGGCATTTGCGGTGGGCGAAGAGAAATGTGTGGACAAAAATTCTGGTGAGCTGATGGCGTGCCCTGATTTTCGTACCGTGGCTTTAGTGACGGCAATTGAGAGAGTGGCCAATGCTACATTGATGCGTGGAATTTGGCCTTAATGTAGTGTCAGAATAGAAAATCTTGTGTGACATATTGAATGACAGAAACTATTATTGATTTGATTCGCCATGGGGAGCCTCTCGGTGGGCGTCGATATCGTGGGCATACTATTGATGACGAACTTACCAAAAAAGGGTGGCAACAGATGTGGGACGCCGTTGGTGAATATGCTGCATGGGATCAGATCATCACGTCTCCATTGAAACGTTGTCAGGCATTTGCGCAAATGTTAGGTAAACGCCATGGAATCAATGTTGCTATTGAGTCTCAATTTAAAGAAGTGGGGTTTGGTTCGTGGGAAGGTTTTAGTCACGATGAGATAAAAATTGGTAGAGCTGATGAGTACCAAGCCTTTTTGAAAGATCCGACCAATCACCGGCCACCAGGCGCGGAGGAGCTCGATGATTTTATCAGCCGAGTTGGTTCAGCCTATGATGACACCATCAAACGTTATCAAAATAAACATTGTCTTATCGTTGCCCACGCGGGTGTAATTCGTGCGGTGATAGCAAAAACAGTTCATGCTGCACCAGTTGGACTCTATCGAATTAAAGTAACAAATGGCGGTATTACACGCATTCGCCATACAACGTCAGGCGGAATATTGGAGTTGTTAAATGGAAAGTTATCCCGCTAACGATAATATGTACTAGTTCAGACCTTACCTGGTGGTTCGGTTTGTTTTAACAATCCGAATGCACTCACAATTGATTTATTCATCATCTTCAGCAATTTTTAAATGCGCAATACTTGAGTCTAAATCACTGTCTTTTGCTTCTGAGCCTTCAAGTTTAATTTTCAGGCGCAGCTCATTCATTGAGTCAGCATTTCTCAAGGCATCTTCATAGCTGATAGTACCTGCTTCGTAGTGATCAAATAAAGCCATATCAAAGGTCTGCATGCCTAATTCCTTTGATTTTTTCATAACTTCTTTGATCTCATGGACGTCACCTTTGAAAATCAAATCTGAGACTAATGGCGAGTTGAGCAATATTTCTATCGCTGCGGCACGGCCTTTCCCGTCTTTTAAGGGTACCAAACGTTGTGCGACCAGCGCCCTTATATTTAACGATAAATCCATTAACAATTGTGTACGGCGTTCTTCTGGGAAAAAGTTAACAATACGATCAAGTGCTTGGTTTGCGCTATTTGCGTGCAATGTACCCATGCATAAATGTCCTGTCTCTGCAAAAGCGATGGCATGTTCCATAGTTTCACGATCACGTATTTCTCCAATCAGAATGACATCAGGCGCTTGCCGCAATGTGTTTTTTAGGGCAGCCTCCCATGACTCAGTATCGACACCGACTTCACGTTGGGTTATGACACAGTTAATATGTTCATGAACAAATTCCACCGGATCCTCAATGGTAATGATATGCCCATGACTATTCTTATTGCGGTGACCAATCATAGCCGCCATGGAAGTGGATTTTCCTGAGCCGGTACCGCCGACAAAGATAATCAATCCACGTTTACTCATCATGATTTCTTTGAGTACTTCGGGTAACTTCAAGTCATCAAAATTCGGAATCGTTGTGGTGATGACACGCAATACCATGCCAACTTTCTGCTGCTGTATAAAAGCATTAACACGGAAGCGGCCAATACCGGGTGGATTTATGGCAAAGTTACATTCCTGGGTTTCATCAAACTCAGCCGCTTGCTTATCATTCATAATTGCTCTTGCCAGCTCTGCAGTGTGGTTTGCTGAGAGCGACTGTTGAGAGGCATGTGTCATTTTTCCATCAACTTTGAACGATGGTGGGAACCCAACAGTGATAAATAAGTCTGAGGCCTTTTTACTGAGCATTAGGCGCAGTAAATCATGCATGAATTTTGTGGCTTGTTCTTGATCCATTATTTTCTCCTGAAGATCTGGTGGCTATTTCAATGATGGATTAAGCTTTGAAATTGTCTTTATTCATGGCCTTGCTTCGAGCCTCAGCAGTAGTGATGACACCGCGGCCTACTAAATCGGTCAAGTTCTGGTCCAATGTTTGCATACCTACGCTTTGTCCCGTTTGAATGGCTGAATACATTTGCGCGATTTTTGCTTCACGTATTAAATTACGGATGGCTGGTGTGCCAACCATAATTTCATGTGCGGCCACACGGCCTTTGCCATCTTTTGTTTTTAATAGTGCTTGTGAAATAACGGCACGTAATGATTCTGATAACATTGCGCGCATCATTTCTTTTTCTTCTGCTGGGAAAACATCAATAATACGATCAACTGTTTTGGCCGCAGAACTGGTATGTAAGGTACCAAAAACCAAATGACCCGTTTCAGCGGCAGTCATTGCAAGGCGAATGGTTTCAAGATCACGCATTTCACCAACCAGAATAATATCTGGATCTTCACGCAAAGCTGAGCGTAGTGCGTTTGAAAAGCTTAATGTATGGCGCCCAACTTCACGTTGATTGATCAGACATTTTTTACTTTCATGAACAAATTCGATTGGGTCTTCAAGAGTTAAAATATGACCGTAGTCATTTTCATTGATATCGTTGATCATCGCTGCAAGTGTGGTTGATTTTCCGGAGCCAGTTGGTCCGGTTACTAATACAACACCTCTTGGCTGCTTTGCTATCTCTGAGAAAATCTTAGGTGCTTTGAGATCTTCAAGGCTTAATACGTCAGATGGAATCGTACGCATTACCGAAGCAGCACCGCGTTGCGTATTGAATGCATTGACACGAAAACGTGCAAGATTAGGTACTTCAAAGGAAAAATCACATTCCAAATTTTCTTCGTAAAACTTACGCTGACCATCATTCATAATGTCATATACCATGGCATGTACTTCTTTATGATCCATCTCAGGTAAATTAATCCGTCGAATTTCTCCGTGCACACGAATCATCGGTGGCATACCTGCGGATAGATGTAAGTCTGAAGCACTATTTTTAACCACGAAAGCAAGCAGTTCTACTATATTCATTGTGAAGTTCCTCTGTGATAGTGGTCTTAACTACGCAAAGTTATAAATATACGAGTTGATTAGCATGACAACGGATGGAACGGGTAAAAATTGAGTAGATACCTAGAGAATGCCGATTAATTTAGATTTGGCGGCAAATTATAAATAGGGTAACTAGAAGAGGGTGCGGGGTTTGTATTGATGCAGTGGGGTTTAGCGTGTGCTATGAATGGGGTTATTTTTTATTAATTAGAGCTTGGTATTTTGCTTGTAATTGATCTTTGCTTTCGATCATATTAGGGTTATTAATGATGCAGTCGACGGGGCAGACTTCTATACATTGTGGTTCATTAAAATGACCAACACATTCAGTACATAAACTCGAGTTGATTTCGTAAATTTCTTCGCCTTGTGAAATAGCGCTGTTTGGACATTCCGGTTCACAAACGTCGCAGTTAATGCATTCATCAGTAATAATTAAAGCCATGCTAACCTCAAGAAACTATTTTGCTACGTAGCTGTTGTGCAACAAGTGGATGTACAAATTTATCAGCGTCTCCACCCAACACGGCAATTTCACGTACAATTGTGGCAGATATAAACATATATTGTTCAGATGGCGTCATAAATAACGTTTCTACATCAGGGTATAACCCACGATTCATCCCAGCCATTTGAAATTCATATTCAAAATCAGAAGCAGCACGCAAGCCGCGTAGAATGATGCGTGCATTTTGCTGACGCAAGAAGTCCATTAACAAGCCTGAGAAGGGAATAACATCAACATTTGGGCAATCAGAGAGTACTTCCTGTGCCATGTTTACGCGTTCATCTATGGTAAAAAAAGGTTTTTTTCCACTACTTTCTGCAACGGCAACAATCACTTGATCAAATAGGCGCGAAGCGCGCCGAACAAGATCTTCGTGTCCACGTGTAATCGGGTCAAAAGTGCCTGGGTAAATGACTTTATCCATGTGCTAATTCCAGAAGCTGATAATAAACTTTACCTGCTCGTCCACTACGCTTTATTTGCCATTCTGAGTCAGGGGTCCATGTTTTTCCAGTCTCGATATAAATTTGTCCATTATGATCAAGACGAGACATGAGTGTTGGCAGTAATTCAGGTAGTAATTCTAGACGATATGGCGGGTCTAGGAAAATGATATCAAATCGACGCACATCAGAAACAATGAATTCTAATGCATTCATATGTACCAATTCTACATGTGTCGCATGTAACTTCTCTTTATTTTTCAACAGGGTTCTAAATACCTTAAGGTCTGATTCTACCATTACTACTTGTTTTGCTCTACGTGATGCTGCTTCAAACCCCAGCACGCCACTGCCAGCAAAAAGATCAAGACAACGTATGCCGCTTAAATCTTGCCCTAGCCAGTTAAATACTGTTTCACGGACTCTATCGGGTGTGGGGCGTAAATCTGCATGGTCTGGAAAAGTAATTAAGTGTCGGCGCCACTGGCCACCAATGATACGAACTTTACCTTGAGTTAAAGTCATAGTTGAATAATTGAGGCATAAAGATTTTTATTCCAACGCGCCGACAATAACAGTAACCATACCTTCTGGTTGTATACGCCGCTGGAATGCTTGTTTGATTTGCGTGGTTGTGACCGCCTCCACAGCAGCAAGATAATCGTCCACATAACTTAGAGGTAGATCATAAAAGCCAATCATTGAGAGATAGCCTAAAATTTTCTTATTGCTATCTAGCCGTAGTGGAAAACCACCAATAATATTTTGTTTTGCAGCAATCAGCTCTTGTTCTGTTGGGCCTTCTGCTACAAAATCTTTAAGGACTTTTTGGATCAGAGCCAGTGCTTCTTCTGATTGCTCCTTTTTGGTTTGCAGGCCTATTTGGAAGGGACCTTGTTCTTTGTAAGGCGCAAAAAAACTGTACACGCTGTATGCAAGTCCTCGCTGTTGGCGTATTTCTTCCGTCAAACGAGAAACAAACCCGCCTCCACCGAATATGTGGTTACCGACTAATAGCTGAAAGTAATCCGGATCATTGCGACGTAATCCAGGATATGCAAGTTGAATATGGCTTTGCGTTGCAGGATGAGAAATCCTTTTTATTTGTGAGTTAGGCGTTTTTACTGGCGATACCAACATAGTTTTGCCCGTTTTGGGTAAATGTTTTGTCAGTTGCTCTGCAATTGCTGCTGCTTCGCGCTGATTAACATCACCAATGATCGCGATAACCGCATTCTTAGCGGTATAGTAAGATTGATAAAATGCAATAAGATCATTTTGTTGTATCGCATTAAGTGTGACAATCTCACCTGCGCTATTTAATCCATAGGGGTGATTGCCATACAGCATTTTCATTAATTCACGGCCGGCAATATAGCTGGGTTTGGTATAAGCTTCTTTTAAGCCGGCGATACTTCTGGTTTTCTCACGATCTATAACATCTTGTGGAAATTTTGGATGCTGGATAATACGGGAAAAAATATCCAAAGCTTGTTTGCGTTCGCGATCACTGCTTAAGGTGCGTAGTGATAGACCCGCACGATCCAGGTCAAAATGTCCCTCCAATTGTGCGCCAACATCAGCCAATGCGTTTGTGATCTGATCTTCTGACAAACCACCGGCACCTAGGCTTAATAAACGTTGAGTTAGACTGGCGCGGCCAGATTTATCGCGTGTATCCGTACTACTACCTGCACTAAACTCCACATTGATATCAAGTATCGGCAACTCATGGTTTTCAACAAAATATACACGTGCGCCATTGGATGTCTGCCAATATTGGATAGCTGGAGAGGCTGATACCCATTGTGAGTAAAAGCCAATCAATAAGATAAGTATGAACGGTTTTATTTGCATAAGACTTTTTCTAGCAGGCTGTCAAAAGGTATTTACAATCAATATAATAGGAATATATGTATTGCTATTAACCGCTATTACGCAACCCAGCAGTCACACCATTAATTGTAAGGTGAATTGAGCGTTTTACTTCATCGCTGTCTTCACCTGAGCGATAACGGCGTAGTAATTCAACCTGCAAATGGTTTAACGGATCTATATAGGGCGTTCTGTTATGAAAGCTACGTGCTAACGTTGGATTATCCTGCAATAGCTCTGTATTCCCAGTTATGGCAAATAACCATTTTTGGCAGCGTTCCCATTCTTCACAAATGCGCCCGAAGATTTGTTCGCGTAGTGCTTCATCTGTTACCAGTTCAGCATAACGTGAAGCGATGCCCATATCAGATTTAGCCAATACCATATCCATGTTGGATAACAAGGTCTGCATAAATGGCCAAGTACGATACATTTCTTGTAATAATTCTAGCCCATTACCAGATTGGTTCTCTTGTATAAGTGCTTCAATGGCATGACCAAAACCGTACCATCCGGGAATCATCGCACGATTTAATCCCCAGCTAAAAACCCAAGGGATAGCACGTAAGTCTTCAATAGCATCCGTTTTTTTACGTGAAGAAGGGCGGCTGCCAATGTGTAATCCAGCAATCTCACGTATGGGTGTTGATTCTTGGAAGAATTGCTTGAAACCAGGTGTTTCAAAGACCAAATTCCGATAGGCTGCATAGGAATGGCTGGCCAGTTCTTCCATTATCTTATGATAACGATCCGCATTGTCTCCAATAGGATCGTGGCCGAGTAATGTGGCCTCAATTGTGGCAGCTGCTAATGTTTCCAAGTTGCGTCGGCCAATTTCTGGTTCGGCGTATTTACTGCCGATCACTTCACCTTGTTCGGTAACGCGTATCTGGCCATTTACACTACCAGGAGGTTGTGCCAATATTCCTTGGTAGCTTGGGCCGCCACCACGGCCGACTGTACCACCACGTCCGTGAAATAAACGTAACTCAACGTTATATTTGGCAAATACCTTTGTCAATTCGATTTCAGCTTTGTAAATTTCCCAGTTAGAAGTGATAAAGCCGCCATCTTTGTTGCTGTCAGAATAACCCAACATCACTTCTTGTACATTGCCGCGTGAAGTGAGTAGTTTACGATAATAGGGCAGTGCAAAGAGCTTATCCATAATGATGCCGCAATCACGTAGATCGGCGATGGTTTCAAACAATGGAATGATATTTAAACCTAAATAGGGGTTTTCACCTGCTTGTAACAAGCCCACTTCTTTTAGCAATAGAGCAACTTCCAATACATTGATGACATTTGTGGTCATAGAAATAATATAGTTGGGCATTGCTTCAGGCCCAAAGCGACGTTGGATTTCTGCAGCCATGTGCAAGATACGCAGTTCGCTCTGGGTGGACTCAGAATATTTTAAGTAAGGCGACAGTAAAGGTCTTGGGCTACTGATTTCTGTGAGTAACCATTCGATACGTTCGTCTTCTGATAAATCTAAGTAGTCTGTTCTATGGGTGCCTAATTCAAACAATTCTACAACAAGCTGTTCGTGTACTTTGCTGTGTTGGCGCATATCCAGTGGCGCTAAATGGAAACCAAATACATCTGCTGCGCGGCGCAGATTACGCAAGGCACCGCGTGCCAACCAATTAGATTTGTGCTGTTTTAATGACGTGATAATTACGTCAAGATCGTGAATAAATTCGGTGCTGTCTGCATAGGGCTCAGTTGGTTCCAGTTGGTTATATGTAATGGCCGTATGACCAAGGCGTTGGCTGGTGGCGATTAGACGTGCGCCTATTGCAAGAAATGAACGCCGATAGGGCTCGTCAATCCGGGAAGCCGGTATATCAGGTGAGGAAGCTGCCAATTCTTCCAACTCCCCAGTTACGTCAACCAAGCGCTCAGCAAGGCTCATGGTGCGGCCAATTTTATCTACTTCATCTATGTAGAAATCTAATGCTAATGCTGATTGGCGCTCTGCGGCATAGAGCATAACTTGGTGAGTTACAAAAGGATTGCCGTCACGGTCTCCGCCAATCCAACTGCCGATACGTAGAAAGGAGGCAACATTGGGCGCATCTTTGCCCATATGACGTTCTAGTAGATCCTCTATTTTTGCATAAATATAAGGTATTTCTGTCAGGAAGGAGTAGCTATAGTAAGCCAAGCCATTTTCAATTTCATCATGAACGGATAAACGTACTGAGCGCAGCATACGTGTTTGCCATAAAATCTGGATCATTGCACGCAGCCCTTCTTCATTATGGCGTAACTCGTTTGGCGTTAATTCTGTGCGAGCACGTTCTTTCAATAGGCGTTCAATGGTTAATTGACAATCTAGGATACTTCGACGTTGCACTTCTGTTGGATGTGCCGTTAGTACAGGGGAAACGATTGCTTTAGAAAAGAAATTGGCTAAAGTGGCGCTGTCTGTGCCACTTGCCAACACACGTTCCAATGCCAATGTGACACTGCCTGCTTGAGGTGAAGATCCAGCACAAAGGTGGGCGCGTCGTCGTCGGTTATGGTGCACATCCTCTGCGATATTAGACAATTGAGAGAAATAACTGAAAGCCCTGACAACAGTTACAGTTGCTTTGTTACTAAGTTTATTGAGGATGGTGTCTAGCTTATGACGTGCTTCTGGATCTTGTTCTCGGTGGAAACGTATGGCGGTTTGGCGAATTTCTTCAACCAGATTAAATGCGGGGTCGCCTTCCTGTTCGCGAAGTGTATCACCTAGCATACGTCCTAACAGGCGAATATCTTCGCGAAGGGGTAGATCTTTATCATTTAATGCATTGCTTTCGGAATTGTTATTTTCTGAATTAGAAATACTCATTACGTTACGTCACCCACAGTATAAAATGAACGTGGTCTGTATTGGTCGCAACCCAAGTCGACACTGACCATGTTAAAATGATAATAATTAAAGAATAGCTGATTAATTTTTTGCTCCGATGTCTGATAGAAAACTTCTTGTTTCCTAATGCCTTTGACTCAGAATTAAGCAGATATTCTATAAGAGCTTTTGTTATCTTTTTATTTTTATTTTAATGCCAAATTCACTTATCAATCCACCACAAAAAATTGTAATTGCTTCACGAGAGAGCTTGCTTGCCATGTGGCAAGCCAAGTTTATTCGACAGCGTTTATGCGAATTATACCCGCAAACTGAAATTAACATACTCGGCATGACAACTCGTGGTGATCAAATACTCGACCAATCGTTATCTAAAATTGGTGGAAAAGGTCTGTTCATCAAAGAATTGGAGCAAGCGCTAGAAGATGGGCGTGCTGATATTGCGGTGCATTCAATGAAAGATATGCCTATGAATGTACCCGAAGGATTCATGTTGGCAGCGATTACTGAACGTGAGGATCCTCGAGATGCTTTTGTTTCTAACCAACATGCTAATCTTGACGCGCTTCCAGAAAATAGTGTTGTGGGAACATCCAGTTTGCGTCGTGAGAGTCAATTACGTGCGCAATTTCCGCTGCTACAAGTACAGCCTTTGCGCGGCAATGTGCAAACGCGATTGCGTAAACTTGATGAAGGTCAGTATGCCGCAATCATTTTAGCCGCAGCAGGTTTGAAAAGGCTTGAACTATCTGACCGTATCACTGCATTATTAAGCCCAGAGCAAAGTCTGCCTGCAGTGGGGCAAGGTGCGCTGGGCATAGAATGTCGCGCAGATCGACCTGACTTGGTTGCAGTGTTGCAACCGTTACATCATCAGGAAACGGCCTATTGTGTACAAGCTGAGCGTGCCATGAGTCGTGTGTTGGGCGGTAGCTGCCAGGTTCCGCTAGGGGCTTTTGCAGAAATTGCTGGTAATAACCTTCAATTGCGTGGTTTTGTTGCTAGCCCTGATGGTAAACAAGTGATTAGCGAGACATTGAACGGCGAATCTGAAACAGGCGAAGCAATGGGGCAGCAATTAGCGCAAAACCTAATTGCGCAAGGTGCTGATAAGATTTTGGCTGCTTTAGTTCCCGAACATGGTTGGTAGTAATGTTGATGCTGGTTCATTAGATGGCGTTAATGTTTTAGTCACACGCCCAGTACATCAGGCCGTTTTCTTGGCAGATAGTATTCGTGCTGCTGGTGGTAATCCAGTGTTATTTCCGGTGTTGGAAATAACGGAAGTAAAAAATTCAGATTCATTGATAGGATTAATTAATCGCCTGCATAATTTTGATTTGGCAATATTTGTTAGTCCCAATGCAGTTGATAAAGCCATGCATTTAATTAACAAGCACGGGTCATTGCCTTCACATTTAAGTATTGCTACTGTGGGAAAAGGTAGTGCGGATACTCTTAAGCAGTTTGGTGTTAGTGAAATTATCAGCCCGCGTGAACGTTTTGATACTGAGGCGCTGCTTGATAAAGAAGAGTTACAACAAATGAAGGGTAAGCGTGTCGTTATTTTTCGAGGTAACGGTGGTAGACGCCTACTAGGAGAGACACTCATTCAGCGGGGTGCTGTTATTGAGTATGCGGAATGTTATTATCGTGGTAAACCTAATGTTGATACGGCACCGCTGTTGGCATCTTGGTCGCAAGGAAAAATAAAT
>Ga0224506_10001894_pt1 | contig 14723 bp, 16 predicted proteins | sample SF_Jan12_sed_USG_2_FD_169108 | JGI IMG/M metagenome (GOLD analysis project Ga0224506, IMG submission 169108) | Sediment microbial communities from San Francisco Bay, California, United States - SF_Jan12_sed_USGS_8_1 | ecosystem: Environmental > Aquatic > Marine > Sediment | place: USA... | reverse complement strand
TATAGGAAGCGACGGCAAATATCATATCCTTGGTCATTTTGATGACGGCGGCGAATCCTTGGGTGTATGGTTCGATAATAACAATCTTTTTGTTGCTGATAATTTTGAATTTGAAATTTTGAATGTGTCGGAGCCCCTGAAACCGAAAAAAATTATTGAGATTAATAATCTAAATGGTCTACATGATTTGTTTGTCGAGGGAAAATATATTTACCTCGCCGACGGTGCGAAAGGATTAATTATTCTCGAATATAAAGCGCACTAGAAAAACCTAACCACAGAATCCTTCCCTTTTGTCTGGAGAGAAAAAGAGCTTCTTAAAGGTGATATTTGTGATAACTGTCATAATCCTGAATACATTGGCTCGACGCAAAAATCATTGAAGAACTGAAACCGAAGGAAAGGAAGTTTTAAAAAGTGAAAAAAGGGACAGGTTACTTTTTAAAACAAGTTGCCCGTCCTCTTTTTATTTTGTCTTGCAGTCCTGACAGTAGCCAAAAACCTGGATGGAGAATTTGTCGGTCTTGAACCGGCTCTCTTTTCCAATTTTTTTCAGGATGGATTGGATCTTTTCATCGGAAAATTCTTTGACAGCGCCGCAGGAAAGGCAGACCAGGTGACCATGGGTGGCCTTGGAAACCTCCGGCTCATAATGACTGTGGTTTTCTCCGAAGTCAATCTCGCTCACCAGCCCACTTTTCACCAGAAGATTCAAGGTCCGGTAAATGGTGGCCAGGGAGATCTTCTCACCTTTGCCTTTTAGCCGGCGGTGAATTTCATAGGCATTGGAATGAACAGTATTTTCAGAAAATATTTCCTCAAAAATCAACCGCCTTGTCCGGGTGAACTTGAGATCCTGAGATTTCAGATAATCCTTGAATTCTTTGAGTTCCATTTCTACTTTTTAATCTGGTGGTGACTGACTTTCTGAGGCTTAATCCCTTTCTGGCGCTTGATCTTACTTTTCAGCCTCTCCAGCCGGCGGGCAAAATCTTGCTCGTAATGGGAAGAAAGGCCGATGGAAAGGACAAGCCCTTCTTCAGTGATCTGTATTGCCTCCTCATATTTTTTCTCTTTGTGCTCCAGGTACATGGCCAGTTCCCTGAATGAGAGAAGCTGATTCATGGATACTCTCTCCACAGCTGCCATCTCTTTCCAGACCTCGACTGCCCTCTCCCAGTCCTGATTCTTTTTGAAATAATAAGAGATCTTCTTTTTTGCTTCGAGCGATATCTCATCCGACAGTTCGCCGTCCAGAGCCTTCTCGAAGAAATGAAGGGATTTCTCGACCTCTCCGATCTTCTCCATGATCTTTCCGGCACCGTAGAGGTCCATGGCATCCGCAAACGCTTCTTCCCCCTTCTCGGAAAATATGGACGAGCCGGCGACCACCACACCTAATAAAGAGAGGATATCCTCCTGGTTATGATAGAGGATGGGCTCGATCAACTCGAAATTCCCGGTATTCAGATAGTGGAAATACCTCCAGGGAATCTCGGCCGCCGGGATATCCTCGGAGCGGTCTGCCTGGACGACCTCGCGGGCGAGATGGTAGAGCCGGCAGCTCTCGTGCTTATGTTTCCAGAGGCTCCGGGCTGAATAGAGAAAATCCAGGTGGGGAAGCTCACCGAGGATAAAGGGCTGGCGGTGGATGATGAATCGTGTCTCGAGGAGCGGGATATCAAATCCTTTCCCGTTGAAAGTGACAACGGATTCAAAATTCATCTCAGAAAAAAACTGGCCGATCTCCCGGATCATTCGTTCCTCTTCGGCCAATTCACCCAGGAAATACTGAGTCACGTAGAATTTATCATCCCGGTAATAGCCCATGCCGACCAGAAAGGGGATTACCCCTGTTCCGCCGGAAAGTCCTGTTGTCTCCAGGTCGAGGAAGAGGGCTGTGGAGAGGTCAAGGCTTTCGAAGGCGGGCTCTTTGCTGAGCCAGGTGAGGACATCTCCTTTTATGTCCAGTCCCGAGGAAAGGGTGATTTTCCCGTATTTGACATCCAGAGGGAACATATTCTCAAAAAACTGGATCGGCTCCCTTTCCTGAGGTTCGAAGGCTGGAATTTGAGGCCTGGACGGTCTTTCCTCGCGGGTCAGGGAGATCAGCTGCTGGAGTTTATCTTTGACAGACAGATCTGTGTCTTTATCGATCTCTTCCCAGACATCCTTGATGACATCGGCCCGGGAGCGGGCATCTTTGTCTTTTTCCAGGCGCTGGGATTCTTCAGCCGGGAGTTTTATCTTTTTTTCGCCTTCATCCCAGACACCCTTGATCGGCTGCGCTTTAGCCCGCGCTTCTCTCTCCTTTTTCAGGCGCTGGAGTTTCTCTTTGATATCAGCCATCTCAGGTTAAATTATAACTCTAGATAATAAAAATTGAACATTTTTTCTAAAAATATTACTCCCGGTTCCAGTTATTAATATTCAATATTACGTGTCTGGTTGATTTCTCTCCCTTTTCTCACTTTTTGGAGTTAACGACGTTTTTCTGGTCCCACCAACACCTTCCATTCAGCGCTCACTCCCCGATAAACTGGAGGAGGATCGTCCGGGAGCGGGAGCGGTTGTCAAAATCGACAAAGACGATCTGCTGCCAGGTTCCGAGGTTGAGCGCACCGTTGGAAAAAGGGACGGTCAGAGAAGGCCCCACGAGCGAAGCCCGGACATGGGAAAAGCCGTTGCCGTCTCCCCAGCGTGCATCATGATGGTAGGTCACATTGCTGGGGATGATCTTCTCCAGAAGCTCGGAGAAGTCTTTCACCAGGCCGGATTCATACTCGATGGTGGTCAGGCCGCCCGTGGAGCCGGACACAAAGAGGTTGACGATGCCATGTTGAAGTCTGTTTTCGGAGAGCTTTCTGGATACCTCTCCGGTCAGGTCCTTCATGTCGTTAAAACCGCCTGTCGAAAAGCTGAGCGAATCGCCGATGACTTTCATCTCCAAATCTCCTCCCTCATCATAGGACAATTTATTTCCAGCGTAAAGCCAGAATGAGTCAAATAAAGGGAATAGGGCTCCATATTAGACACTTTATGCAAGAATTGGGGACTGTCCATTTTATTATGGGTTTAACCATTTATTTCTTCTATAATGGGAGGAGGGAAGAAAAATGAGAAGACAACTCATGACACTCATTATCATCTGTATGCTTTCATTAATTTTTTCTTTGACCGGATGCTCTAAAGCAAAGCAGCGGCTGCAAGAAATATCGCTCGAAGAAGACCTCAGCATAGGAGTGGAGAGCGGTGATGAACGCTACATGTTTGCTGATATCGGGCGTGTTGCCCTGGACTCAGAAGAGAATATCTACATTTTAGACTGGAAAGACTCCAAAATTAAAAAGTTCGACAAAGACGGGAACTTTCTCCAAAGCCTGGAAGTCAAACGAGGCGAAGGCCCTCAAGAAGCCTCTTACATCACGGGTATGGCTGTCACTCCCAAAGGAAAAATCTATGCGCACGACAGGAACACCGGAAAAATCCTTGTCTTCGATGAAGGATTCAAGTGGGTTCGCTCTTTCAACACAGATTTCCGGTCCATAGACATTCTTCCCTATTCGGAGGAGAAGTTTATCATTCTGGGGATAAAGGATGAGAATGTCTTCCATATATTTGACCAGGAAGGAAATCTCCTGGAGTCTTTCGGAGAAACCTTCGAAATACCATCGAAATATCTCCAGTATGAAAACGTGCCTCTCGTAAAATTACCCAGAAGGGCCGATATCACAAGAGACCGCAGGATCTATCTGGTGAACCTCCACAAGTACGAAATAAGAGTCTACGAAGATAAAGAAGTCCACCATGTAATCAAAGAAGAATCCGAATTCTTCACTCCATTTAAAGTCGTAGTCAGTGAAAAGAGCGATGACGGAGTCCAGCGGATAGGCATGCGCTTTCCCTATATTTCTGTGCTCGAGCACGGAAAAAGACTGTATGTGTCGATGCTGGCCTGGGAAGAGGATGAGCTCAATCATCTGGATGTCTTTGAAAACGAGAAACTCATCGCTTCTCAGAAAATCAATGGATTCGCCCACGCCATCGACAAGCAGGGCCGGCTTTATCTTGTCGAGGAGGAAGAGTATCCAAAGGTAGTAAGGGCCACAATCAATTCAAATAAAAAACAGACAAAAAAAGTTTAAACACAAAACAGGCAAACAAGGTCAGCGCAAGACTGGGTTAAAAGAACCCAGGCTTTATTCTGGACATTTTAAAATTGGGAACAATTTCTATGTCCCCAATTTCTATCATTTCTCTGTATGAGATTGCCGCGCTCTTTCGGTCGCCCGCAATGACAAATCTATACATCAATTTATTCCATCTATTTTAAAAATTGGGAACAGTCCCCAATTTTCTCCTCAATTTTTTCCTCTTTTTTCTCTGATTTCTGGTCAACGATAACGGTCTTATCTGCGTTCTGGTATATGAAAAGAAAAACTGCTTATGATATATACAAAGCATGAACGAACGGAATGTCATTAAATCAGCCCAAAACGGCGACAGGGAGGCATTGAGACTCTTGTTTGAAGAAAACAGACAGAAAATCTTTTCTCTGGCCTACCAGTACGTCAAAAACGTCGAAGACGCCGAAGATATACTCCAGGAAACGTTCATCAAGGCCTACCGCTCGCTCCATAAATTCAACCCCCAGAACAACATGCGCTTCTCTCCCTGGCTCTACCGCATCGGGATAAACTGCAGCATCGATTACCTCCGACGAAACAAACAACGGAAAATGCATGATTCCGGCTCCGATGGCCTCGACAATGTCTCCTCAGGCACGCTCAGCTACGACCCGGAACAAGCCAGAAGCCGGAAAGAGATCCGCGAAAAAATCGATCACACTCTAAATAGATTATCAGGCCGCCAGAAAATGATTTTTATCCTCAAACATTATCAGGAGCTGACCTGCGCGGAAATTGCCGATTATTTAAACTGCTCGGAGGGAAGTGTCAAAAGGCAACTCTTCCGGGCAGTCTCGGTCGTAAAAAAAAGCCTGAAAGGCCTGATCATGGAGAACAGCTATGAAGTGCAAAAAATATGAAGAAAAAATCATCCTCTACCTCTACGGCGAACTCAACGAAAAAGAGAGGGCTGACCTCCTAAGCCACATCAAAGAATGTTCCGGTTGCGCCCAGGATCTGGAATACACGAAGAAGGTCTTTAAGGCGTTGGATGACAGTAAAGAAGAAGAAGCTCCGCAGGCCAACTGGGAAAAATCCTGGAAAGAGATAAGGTCAACCACCAAGGTCCAAACCCGTGAGAAGAAAAGCTTCCTCCTGACTCAAAGATGGGCCTACGCGACAGCAGCGCTGCTAGTCGTATTTGTCCTGGGAGCGCTCATCGGAAGATTCTGGTTTTTCCCGGTTAAGGAATCCCCTTTCCGAGCAGGAGCCGCTCCGACAGCAATGAACCCGGCACTGATTGAATACATGGACGACCTCAAGCCTATTTTGATCGAGTACGCCAATTACACCTCATCAGAGGGAACAGAGGAAACCATGCTCATCGATAAGGATACTCTCCGCAGTCTCCTCGTCCAGAATCTCCTCTTAAAGGACATCATCGCCAAATCCAACCCCTCACTCCTGCCTCTTCTGGATGACCTGGACCTTGTCCTCAAGGAGCTGTCCAACATGAAAAGAGGAGACAAACAGACTCCTTCGATGATCAAGGAGCTTATTCAAGAAAGAGAGATCCTTTTTAAAATGGAAATCTTTCAATCCATGTAGGGAGGTTTGAAAATGAAGCGAATAAAATTTATCTCACTACTGCTTGTCTTCTTCCTGATATCAGGCAGTCTCCTTTTCGCCCAGCAGGAAGAGAAAGCCCGTGAGCTCTATGTCCAAGCGAAAAAACTGATCTATCAAAAGAATTGGGAACAGGCCATCGAGGCCTTCCAGACCTTGGCCAAATCCTATGCCAGGAGCGAATACGCGGATGATTCCCTCTACTGGCTGGCCTACAGCATGAGCAAGCTCAGCTCTGATCTGGAAAACCTTGAACAGCAGCTCAAAATGCAAGAAGAAGCCTTAGCATGTCTCAACAATTTGGTGGATACATACGCGACAAGCTCTTACGTCGACGATGCCAAACGGCTGAGGATTGCCCTGGCCAAGGAATTGTACGAGAAAGGACGGCAGGAGTATAAAAGTTACATCAACGGCAGCGTAAGAGGCGAAAGAGCCGAAAGAGAGGAGGACCCTGAACTGGAGTTGAGGCTGGTGGCTCTAAACGCGCTGATGACCATGGACCCGGTGGAAGCCTTTCCCATCCTGGTTAAAATCGTCAAGGAAGACGATACCCCGAAGATGAGAGAAAGGGCTCTGTGGATCCTCAGCCAGTCCAAAAATCCCGAGGTTCTTCCTCTTTTTATCGAACTGGCCACCAAAGACCCGGATGAGAAAGTCAGGGAGGGGGCGGTTATGTTCCTGGGACAGAGGAGAGACAAGGAAACTCTGGATGCTCTTATCGGAATCTATGATAAGACCACGGACAAAACCCTCAAGAAATCCCTCATCGTTTCCATCGCCCAGAACCCGGGCAAAAGAGCCTTTGACAAGCTCGTGGACATCATCAAAACCGAAAAGGACAAAGAGATGAGAGATAGAGCCATCTCCATGCTCACCATGGCCAGGCGGGAGGGAACGATCGACGTGGTGTCCAAGCTCTACGACACCGTCTCTGACCCAGAGCTCAAAGAGCGCCTGATCATCACCATCGGCCAGAGCCAGGACCCGAAAGCCGGTGACAAGCTGTTTGAGATCGCGAAAAACGAGAAGAGCAAAGAGCTCAAGGAGAGAGCCATCACCATGCTCGGCATCAGCCGAAGAGAAGGGATGTTCGATAAGGTGCTCATTCTCTACGACGGAATTGATGACCCGGAGATTAAAGAACGCCTGATCATCAGTATCGGCCAGAGCCACGACCCCAGAGCCACCGACAAGCTGATCGAGATAGCTAAAAATGAAAAAAACAGGGAGCTCCAAGAGAGAGCTATCACCATGCTCGCAGTGGGAAGACGAGAAGGAATGATAGACAGGATAGTTGAGCTTTACGACACCGCCGCAGACCCAGAGCTTAAGGAACGCTTGATCGTCAGCATTGGACAGACCCGAGACCCCAAAGCCAGAGAAAAGCTCTTTATGATCATCCAAAAGGAAAAGATCAAAGAACTCCAGGAGAGGGCCATCACCATGCTCTCCATGGACAGGAGTGAAGAGACGGTGGATAAGCTCATCGATCTGTACGACAGCTTAACCGATGAAGAGCTTAAGGAACGCGTTCTTGTCACCTTTTACCACTCGAGAAGTAAAAAAGCCACGGATAAACTGATCGACATCGCTAAAAACGACAAGAACCCCAAGGCCAGGGAAAGAGCGATCTTGATACTTGGTCAGCATAAAGGCGACGAGACGGTGGACCTCTTGGCTGAATTGTACTCGAAAACAGAAGATGCCGAGCTTAAGGAAAGAATCATCCACTCTCTCGGCCAGAATAAAAGCGACCACGCCGTGGAAAAAATGATCGAGCTGGCCCGGAAAGAAAAGGACATGAAACTGAAGAAACAGTTCGTGTTTTACCTTGGACAGTCCAAGAACGAAAAGGCGATCCAGTTCCTCAAGGAAATCATCGAGAAATAAGAGCGAGGAAAGAGAAGGAATGAAAATGAAGAGCACCAAATCAAGCCTGAATGCGGGGATTGGCGTTATCGGAGCGCTGCTCATTGTGCTGTCTCTGACTTCTTTTGCAGCGGAAGAACCGTCAGAATTTTTAAAAGGAAAGGTCCATTACCTGGACAAAGAAGGCCTCAGCCTGGCGAAAAAGGTCGCCCTGGCCGAGACTGAATTCAGGAAATCAAAGAGCGATGACACCTTCCTTACCGGGTACGTCTTCCGGAGCAGGCACGAGATTCATATGGGGGGAAGATGGGCTTCGGCAAGACCTTACAGGGTCTTTGCGGATGAGAATGAGATCAAGGTGCGCCGAAAATTCAGGCCTGACGATACCAGCGAATCTTGGGACTCGGAGGAAGGAGGAGAGCCGGTCGGCCTCCTTCTCCTTCACCTTATCTCCAAAGGCAAAAGTGAAATCCAGGATGCTCATATGATCGACCTGAACCAGATCTTTGAGTTCGAGGAACAGCCCCTCTACTGGCTGGGAGAGGTTTCGAACGAGGAAAGCTTCCATTTCCTCGAAGGTGCCTTCAAAGCTGCAAACCATAGACTCCAGAGGATGCTGTTGGGTATCATCTGTGCTCATGACGGGCCGAAAGCTCACGATTTTTTGCGCGGCGTTATCTTCGGGGACTATACGAGAGAAGTGAGGAAAAACGCCATCTTCTGGCTGGGAAACTTAAGAGACGAGAAGAGCCTCAGCTACCTCAAAGAGGTCATCAAAAAAGAAGACGACTCTGAGCTCAAAAAGCAGGCCGTGTTTGCCATCCAGCTCAGTGACGAAAAAGAAGCCATGAGTGAGCTGATCAGAATCGCCAAGACCGACAGCGACCAGCGAATCAGGAAGAATGCCATCTTCTGGCTGGGTCAGAAGGCATCGAAGGAATGTGTCAAAGCCTTGAAAGACGTGATTGAAGAAGAAGAAAATGTTGAGCTGAAAAATCAGGCTGTTTTTGCCCTAACTCAGCTTCCCAAGGACCAATCGGTGCCGATGCTGATCGATATCGCCAAGACGAACAAGAGCCCTGAGGTCAGAAAGAGAGCCATCTTCTGGCTGGGACAGACAGGGGACGAGAGGGCCCTGAAATTCTTTGAGGACATCCTCCTCAAGAAATAAAATGGGGTCAGGGCTCGACATTAGACAATTTGCAGTCAGATCTTATCAGAATCGCTATTCGTATGATTTGTATGATTAGAATATTGTTATGAACTAAATAATCTGACAAACTTGACCCAAGCATAAAAGATGTCTAATGTCGAGCCCTGACCCCTTTTAAAGGCCGGGCCAGGAGCGGGGAAAGAAAATCTGTTCAAAAAGGTTCAGAGCATAGCGGTCTGTCATCCCGGCGATGAAATCCCCGACCCTTTTCTCCAGCGAATCCCCTTCAGGGTAAGGCTTGATGTAATTTTCTGGATTCTTCAGTAGATATCCATAAAGTTCGGTAAGAATCTTCTCTGTTTTTTCCAGCTCATCCCGGGATTGGGGATTGAAATAGACTTTCTCGTACAGAAAATCGCGAAGCTCCATCACAGCCCTCTTTATCTCCTCGCTCAAAGCTATCTTTTCCAGACCCGCCTTCAGGCTGGCATCGACTACATCCTCGACCATCCTATCTATCCGGGAGGCGTACCATTTTCCAAAAACCCGGACAAGACGCGGAGGAATGTCTTTTTCCTTGATGACCTCAGCCCTTATGGCATCATCTATGTCATGGTTGACGTAGGCGATAACATCCGAGACCCGAACCACCTGGCCTTCCAGTGTCTCCGGCATGTTTTTTTTGACGTCATCGAGAATATCTCCCCGTCCCTTTGAATGCTTGAAAATCCCATCCCTGACCTCGTAAGTCAGGTTCAGCCCCTTGCCTTCATATTCGAGTTTCTCTACCACCCGCAGGCTCTGCTCGTAATGGGTGAATCCTCCGGGAATAAGCTTGGCCAGGGTCTCTTCTCCGGCGTGCCCGAAAGGCGTATGCCCCAGGTCATGACCCAGAGCGATGGCTTCGGTTAGATCCTCGTTCAGCTGGAGCGCTTTGGCGATGGTCCGGGCGATCTGGGAGACCTCCAGGGTGTGGGTCAGGCGGGTTCGATAGTGGTCGCCGAAGGGAGCGAGGAAGACCTGGGTTTTATGTTTCAACCTCCTGAACGACTTGCAGTGGAGGATTCGGTCCCGGTCCCGCTGGAAGGCGGTGCGCAGAGGATGGGGAGATTCCGGACGCTCTCTCCCCTTAGACTTCGAGCTCAAGCACGCTTTAGAGGATAAAGTCTGTTCCTCCCTTTTCTCGAGCTTCTCTCTTATGCTCGTCATTCTCAGATACACTTTACAAATATCTACTCAATCAGCAGAAAAGCATAGCGATTCATCTTCTGCTCATAATCAGAGAGGACCTGGATCGGATAGCCGATCTGCCTTACGGTAGAATAGACATCAACACCCAGCGCTTCCGGAGTGGGTCGCGCCATTTTCGGTTCTTTGCAGTCCTCTCTTGTTCCCTCGCATTTTTTGCAGATGTTGCAGCTGTCCAGGAACAGAAGGAAAGCCTTCTCAAGTCCGGAGGTAAAGATCTCATTCTCCAGCTTCAGGAGCCTCAGGTTAATTTTTCTCGTCCAGGCAAAACGGTCCTCTGGCTTATCGACTTTCTTCTCGAAATGAAAAACCACGGCTTCCTTGTACTCACGGAAAAACCGTTCACACTCAGAAATTGAAGGCACATTGGGAGGGCAGGTCGTTGTCTGTCCGTATTCATTGCAGCCGAACACGCATTTCATCCGAACCCACTGAGCTGTCACGATATTCTGCGGGTCGAGCCACTTGAAATCCGTGAAGTCGTGAGCCAGGAACCTCTCTTCGAGTTTCTTCCTGTCCATCATAGAATAAACCCTCCGCAATCGAAATTTGATAAGGCAGCCCATTATAACACAGGCCCAACCTCACTTGAATTTTTTTGTGGGTTTGATTATGGTTTTATTCTGGAAAAAGTTTAAAGACAGAGGATCCCGACCATGATCGAAGAGAACGTCAAAAGAATCCTGGAGGAACTGCCTCCGGGGGTTGAGCTCATGGCAGCCGCCAAAGCGAGGACTCCCGAGGAGATTCTCCAGGCTGTAGACTCAGGAGTGAAAATCATCGGGGAAAACTACGTCCAGGAGGCTCTCGCCGCCTTCCAGGTCGTGGGTCCAAGGGTGAAATGGCATTTCATCGGACATCTCCAGAAGAATAAGGTGAAAAAGGCCGTCGAGATCTTCGACATGATCGAGACAGTCGATTCAGCGGAGCTGGCCCGGGAGATTGACAAAAGATGCGCTCAGCGTAACAGGATCATGCCCATCCTCATCGAGATCAACAGCGGCAGGGAACCTCAGAAATTCGGGGTTTTACCCGAGGATGCAGAAGAGCTGATCACGGACATTCTTCTACTGCAAAACATCAAAATCCAAGGGCTGATGACCATGGGGCCCATGTTCGGAGACCCGGAGGATGCCCGTCCTTACTTCATAGAGACACGAAAAACATTCGAGAAGTTGAGGTCCCTTGCGCTTCCCGGAGTCGAGATGAAATATCTGTCGATGGGGATGACCAACTCCTACAAGGTCGCAGTGGAAGAAGGCGCCAACATTGTCAGGATCGGAACAAAAATCTTCGGCTCAAGACAGTAAGAAAGGGGGTAAAAGGAGACTGGCCCCTTTTTCCATTGACCTGATTTTCTAATACAAACGCATTAAACGTTTTTACATTGTCATTGCGAGCGACCGCAGGGAGCGTGGCAATCTTATAAAGGATATCATTACGAGGATTTTAGGGATTCCTTCACTTCGCTCGGAAAATGATTGTTAATTTCTTAAAAAAATGCATGTCTTTTTATGAGATTGCTTCATTTCATTCGCAATGACACAGACAGGGGATTGCTTCACTCAATTCGCAATGACACAGAGATGAGATTGCCGCGCTTCGCCCGCAATGACAATTTTATCTTCAGGATCATTAACAAAAGCGTTACCTAATTATTGAGTATAAACAACAGGCTACCTTCTTATTCAGACTAAATCAGTATTCCTTCTTTCCAACCTAGCTTGATGAGCTGAATTTTGTCAGGGCTGCTGACTCCGAGGCCATGCCGGGTGTCAGCCAGAAAAATATGCTTGGCAGGAGGCTGGAGAGGTCGATCATCGCCGAAGAACTCCCGGCGCTTGGCCTCCAGGATCCGGACCCCAATGGCATCGACAGCTACCGGGTCCTGGCTGACGAGTACTCCCTTATATTCCCAGACGTATTGATTGCTGAAATGATGGGGACCGATACCGTGGAAAAGAGGATTCAGCATGAGCAGGATATTCAGCTTGGTCCTCTCTTTGATATTATACTCAGTCCAAAGCCTGGCCAGGTCCGAACAGGAATCTCCGTGATAATCTGGAATATAACGGACAAAGGTGACCGGGTTCTTTATACACCCTCCCATCCCGGACCAGTGATGGGTTCTTGCCGGTCGGGCATTGATGAGCGCAGTCGCATTCTGGAATATCGGATTCCTTCTCACTCCTCTGTCATCAATCCCGATGTTTTCCTCGGGGACGCCGGCATCCATGACCCTCCGCTTCAAAGCTTGCTCAACCTCTCTTGTGGTTGAAATCGGACGCCAGACATTGCTCTTGATGCCGACAATATCTGACGGCTTTATGATCTGTTTCCAAGCTGCGACAGGGTCTTTCACATCAAAAAGAGTCGAGACAGCATCATCCAGCATTCTCTGGATGACAGCGGGATCGGGTTTGTTGAAAGAAACCAGGACATTCTCGTTCCTGATAAGAACGACTTTGACTTTTCCATCATCTCCGGATTTTCCGAAAGGCTCCTCTCCCTTTTTTGTCTTAAGACTGCAGGCCCAGGCCCCTGTAAAAGGAGTCATGGCCGCCACCTTCAGAAAATCCCGTCTGGTTATGACTTTTTTCCCCACTCATGCCTCCTTCTCATCCGATAATTTTATGTATAAGAAGCAACCGGAAACAGTCTCTCGAGAAGGGTGTATTATGTTAAGAAACAGTCTCCTGACGAAATTCCCTATTCTATTATATTTACAACCTTCTCGACTATATCCCTGGCGAATGGGACCGAGGGCGCATTAAAGACAATGATGACAAAATTCCTCTTCACCTCAGCCGCTGTCCACTTCATGTCCTCTGTTTGGACCAGACCGACCTCCTTTGCATCGGGCATGTAGGCACCGGTGAAGCTCTTAAAAGCCTGGGAAGCCATTGCCTCCTCAGGGTAGCGGACCACAAGAAGATGGCTTTTCTCGTTCTTCTCCCGGTAAGTGCCGAGAGCAGCTTCTGTCTCCTGGTCAAGAAGAAGGATATTCTCATCAGATACATAAAAATGGTAATTCAGGATCAAATGGTTGTGAAAATAATGGACGCTTTTCTCGACAAGGTCTTCCTGGGGGAGAAGAGCCACGATATCAGGCATCTCCCCCTCGCTCTGGATGGAAGAAGCCACTTTTTCTCCCAGGAGAAACAGAGCCTTCTTGGTTTCCTCTGTCTCCTCTTCCGCATAGAGGGAAACGAAGAAACGGTCCTTCCAGAAAGAAAGAAGCCCTCCTTTATACGTCGACCCTCTGCCGACTCCAGCATCCTCGCCTTCGAGGTCGTGGGTAAAAACTCCGTAGGCATCCCGGGAGGATGACATCTCGAACACATCTGCCACAATGTCAGGCTGGTTTTCCTTTGAATAGCGTCTCGCCAGTAAAAATGTGAAACTATAGGAACGGTAGACCTCCCCTGCTCCATCGATGTAATTAAAGATAGTCTGCGGGTTATAAAGTTCGTCCTTCCCTTTTGCCTCCCAGCCATGGACTTCGTGAGGCAATAGCTCTTCCAGAATCCTTCTCTTTTCTTTCGTATCCATTCCCGTCAAGCTTATCCCTCCTATCAGGAAAAGGAGAATGAGTATCCAGGATATCCTCTTCATGTTAAAAATTCTAACAAAATATTCTAAAAAACGTAAGGATTTCCTTACACAGATGGGAACAGTGCTCGATTCATCTGCCTCAGGAGGCTCTCAAACGCATATTTTCATAGCTTAGATTTTCATAACTTACTCAAAAAAAAAGACTTGATTAATTCTTATAATTTCTATATATTTATGTTAAAATAAGTGGAAAAATTAGCTACCATCATGTCTTAATATTATAATATATGGCTTACGAGGAGGAATCATGATAAGGCTTTCCACAAAAGGAAGGTACGGGGCACGCTTAATGCTCAACCTTGCCCATCACTACAAAAACGGAAATGAAGCGGTCATACTCAAGAGCGTATCCGATGAGGAAGAAATCTCTATTCGCTATCTGGAGCAAATCGTCATCCCTCTCAAGATCAACAGGCTCGTCAAAAGCATCAGGGGAGCAGGCGGCGGTTACACCTTAGCCCGGCATCCCTCCAAGATCAAATTGAGTGAAATCCTTCATGCCCTGGAAGGATCATGCTGTCTGGTGGAATGTGTGGAGGACAGCGACTTCTGTAGCCGCATGGGGATCTGTGCAACCTATGAGGTCTGGAAAAAAGCCAGTGATCTCTTGAAGGATTATTTTGGAAATATCACCCTCCAGGACCTCATCGAGATTTCCAACAGGAAAAACACCAAAATCAAAGCAAAGAGCAAGTCCAAGAATAATTAATCCGGCCCGGTATCACTGCACACCGTGATATCTTTGTATGTAAAGCTATCAAAACAATTTGAATAAATTTCATTAAAGCTAAAATATCCTGTTTCTTCCTTAATATTTTTAATCCTGTCAACCTCCTCCTCTGTTTCTCGTAATCCTCACAGCCAACTTGACTCCCTTAGCCACCGACCTGATATTCTTATTATTTTTGTTAATTTTTCTTGCCCATAATATCTATTTATTGCATAATATTTATTTATTCTATAGTAATTATCTATTGAGTATTATTTATAAATATAGTATATAGTTCATTCGTGAATTTAGTATATAATCTGGACATCGATCTTCTGGCCTAACCTGAGTTACACCTGCTGACGGAACGAGC
>Ga0224506_10001893_pt1 | contig 14725 bp, 11 predicted proteins | sample SF_Jan12_sed_USG_2_FD_169108 | JGI IMG/M metagenome (GOLD analysis project Ga0224506, IMG submission 169108) | Sediment microbial communities from San Francisco Bay, California, United States - SF_Jan12_sed_USGS_8_1 | ecosystem: Environmental > Aquatic > Marine > Sediment | place: USA... | reverse complement strand
TACGTACCGCACGGGAAAATGCCGCCCACACAGAATTTCGTTCATTAACTTCAAAGAGAACACGGGCGCTTGGCTGATATTCAAATCCGGTAAAGTCATTATGTTCAAATTTCGAGCCGACCGTAAAACGCAGCTTCTCGGTAAGCTGGACTTCATTCTGAAAAAATGTATTAAAGGTCTTAAAATGCAGCTTCTCAGGACTAAAAGAAACCTCAAAGCCCGGCTCTAACTCATCCAGGATGCTGCGATAACCAAACCCCCAGACTACATTATGCCTATCAAAAAACCGCCGTTGGTTCTGTATCTCAATGTCTACCGTATGTATGTTGTGTGTTGTACTTAACGCTGTGCGGTTAAAGTAATCATAATAAACCTGTACTCGCCATTTGTTATCAAGAGACAATTGCTTGTTCCATAAAAACAACATATTGCCAGTATTATAGTTAATAGCATCTCGCAACCTAAGATTGCTAGGGGGCGTTAGAGAAGCTGATTCTACGAACTGATCAGCCGTGCCTACATTGTAGCCACCTTGCAACATCCAATCAGTGTTGCCATCTATCTCTCCATCAACACGAAAACCGGTTGTAAAGTTTCGCCACTGATCATTTGCTGGACCTAAACTTTGTAATTGTGATTGCTGACTAAATCTCTCGTTATGCCGGCCCTTTGCATAAACACGGAAACTGGTTTGATTATTTATTCTAGCGCCATAACGCGCACTGATATTTTTTTCAAGAGACCCGCCCAGAAAAGTTATTTGCGTACCCTGTGTTTCATCTGCTTTTTTAGTAATAATGTTAATAACACCATTCACAGCATTGGCACCCCATAATGTGCCTCCAGGGCCGCGTATTACTTCGATCCGATCAATATCCTCCAACAACATATCGTGCATATTCCAATATACACCAGAAAATAACGGGGTATAAATGGAACGACCATCAATCATAACAAGTAATTTAGTGGCAAAACGGTTATTAAACCCCCGCATGCTCACAGCCCATTTATTGGCATCAATCTGCGCCACTTGTACACCAGGAACACCACGTAAGACTTCGGGTAGGCTTGTTGCACCAGAACGCCGTATGTCCTCTTCGGTAATAATATGTGCAGCAGCCGCTGTTTTTAAGAGTGTTTGGGATTTTTTACTAGCAGAAACAACTTCAATACTCATTAACTGCTCTAAATCCATACTGTAGACATCACCCTCTATTGCCGCCAATAACTTACTTGGAAGCAATAGCGGTAGCAAACAAACCAGTAATTGTTTAAACTGAAATCGTAGCATTTTAGAAAAAATTATTAATAAAACCTACTGATTAGATTGAGTAGTTTATCTTTTTAAAAAAGATAGTAAGATAGGTTATTCTAAAACCTCAAAAAAAGCTAGAAAACTGTATAAACAATAGTCTATACCGTTTCCTTTTTTGTTCCATTATTTTCACTTATTCATTGCTATAACATAATGGCCGATTTACAAATAGCGTCTACAACAAATTTAATATTATTAATAATCTATTGGAAATGACTGGCTCAAACATTTCTCTCCACAATCAAACTAATCTGCAATGATAAGAGGCAAGCATATTCTCAGGATAATGCTTTGTATGAGCTTGTTGCTCAATACAACCTATGCCAAAGCAGATGCGCTACCAGAATTTCGTTTAAAAGCAGCATTTATTTATAATTTTATTGCCTACACAGAATGGCCTAATGGCATTGGCTCAGACATTAACCTCTGTGTCTATGGTGAAAATTCTTTTGGGCATGAAATTAGTGCGCTAGATGGGCGCAACGTAAACGATCACCTTATCAAAATTCAGAATAAAAACCACATAGAAGATTTACTAGATTGCCAGGTTATCTTTATCGCTGATTCCGTCATTGAAAATTTACCCTCCATCCTTGGCAGCTTGGATACAAGACCAATTTTAACAATAGCCGACAGTAAGAACGCTGCCAACGAAGGTGTCGCGCTTAATATGGGGATCGCAAAAAATAAAATTATCTTTGAGGCCAACCTAAAAGCAGCGCGTCGTGCTGGATTAACACTCAGTGCCAGATTACTACGACTAGCCACCAAGGTATACCAATGACGGTCAAGCCAACCTCATACACCAAACAAACAACGTTGAATCAGCGTTTACTGCGTATAAGCAGATTAACACTGGGTAGCATTCTAACCATCGCAGCCATTGTTCTTATCATTAGTAGTTTCTCACTTAATCTCTTTTCATTAGTTAATTCAAACCAAACCAAAGCCGAGGCGTTTACTGAGAATATAGCCGCATCTCTGGTATTTAATGATGCTAATTCTGCACAGGAATTACTCGATTCTCTTGCCAGTTCAAATGATATATCTGTGGCCATTATTTTTAACGATAAAGCTGAACGATTTGCCTATTATCAATATCAACATTCAGTAACTAAAGAGCTATTAATTCCACCAAGCAAAGATTATACGATTGGCCTAACGCATATTAAGATTAATCAACCCATTTATTTCCAACAAAAGATTCATGGCAACTTCTATTTCGCCGTTGATTTATCTTCGCTGTATTGGCAGACTGCTTGGTTAATGATAGTTATCCTCGTGACATCCTTACTGGCCCTACTTGCCAGCAATTTGATGCTGCAACGATTGAACACAGCCGTACTCATTCCATTGTCTAAACTCAGTCAGTTAATCCAGAAAGTTTCAGAAAAAAATGATTACACTATTCGAGCAGAATCCAGCCATATTACTGAAATAGATACATTGGCTACTGGCTTTAATCTAATGCTTGAGCAAATTGGAGAACGTGACAAGAATCTTGCCACCCAAAGAGATCAGCTCGAGATTGAAGTAGCCGCTAGAACAACGGAATTACTTGCTGCCAAAGATGCCGCAGAAAAGGCCAGTCATGCCAAAAGTGAATTTCTTGCCACTATGAGTCATGAAATCCGCACCCCACTCAATGGGGTGTTAGGTATGAATGAACTGCTCTTAAATAGCGAATTAAACGCACAACAAAAAATTTGGACGGAGTCTGTACAAACCTCTGGCCAACATCTATTGAGCGTTATAAATGACATTTTAGATTTTTCTAAGATTGAATCCGGACACATGCAACTGGAATCTGTAGATTTTGATCTTGTTGATTTGATAGAAGATGCCATGGCCATGTTTGCACAACAAGCCAAACATAAAGAACTGGAAATGGCCACCCAATTTACGCCGCCTAATAAGCCTTTTCATTTACGTGGCGACCCCTTCAGATTACGTCAGATAGTGATTAACCTGGTTAGCAATGCCATTAAATTCACCCAGCAGGGCGAGGTTATTATTCGCACCACGCTACAGTCTGAAACAGATAAGAAAGCAAATATACATCTCTTAATTGAAGATACAGGTATCGGCATTGCTCCTGAAGCTTACAAAACGATTTTTGAGCATTTTGCCCAAGCTGATGCCAAAACAACACGCAAATTTGGTGGCACAGGCCTTGGCCTAACTATTAGCAAACACTTGATTGAATTAATGGGTGGAAAAATACGAGTAGAAAGCACATTAGGAAAAGGAACAAAGTTTTATATTGACCTACAACTAGTCAAAGCGAAAAGGCCATTTGTCAGCGAACCAACACCAGATGTATTTGACGGTATTCGTGTTCTGGTAGTCGATGACAACCAAACCAATCGTGAGATTGTGCTTCATCAATTAGAGAATTGGAATATGAGTGTATTTTGCGCACCTAACGGCGAAGAAGCACTATATTTAATGAATCAGTCTGTAGAAGAAAACAAACCTTTTCAGATTGTCATTTTGGATATGCATATGCCAGGAATGGACGGCTTAGAATTAGCACGTACCATTCAATCCAACCCTAAACTGACCAACACTCGCCTAATGATGCTGACATCCACCTTTGTAAATACGGAGCAACATATTATCCAAGAATCAGGCATGATACGTTTCGTTAACAAACCTATACGTCAGAAAGATCTTCTTAAAGTCATTAGTGACCTGTTATCCATTTCCACATCTTCAGATACCCCTAAAATTAAAGCTAAGATCACCACACCCAAAATGACTGGGACTGTACTTGTTGCTGAAGACAACATTGTTAATCAACAGGTTGCGCGTGCTATGCTAGCGAAACTTGGACTGCAAATGGTTCTGGCTAATAATGGACAAGAAGCCATTAGCTTGGTCAAAACCAATAATAATTTTGAACTTATACTAATGGATTGCCAAATGCCCATCATTGATGGTTATGAAGCCACTATTGCTATCCGGCAATTAGCGACTAAACAGGGTGGAAAGTATCTTCCTATTGTCGCACTCACTGCAAATGCAATGTCTGACGACCGGCAAAAGTGTTTGGATGTAGGTATGGATGATTTTTTATCAAAGCCATTTACATTAGCTCAACTTGAAGCGATGTTAAAAAGATGGATAAATCATCCTAACAAAAACGATAAAAATCAGGAATCACAAAAATAGCCTATGAACTCTGATCAAGAAAAAGAAACCACTAATAGGTCACGTATTAGTTTAGAAAAAATTGATGCTTATCGTCAGTTAGACCCTAATCAAAGCAATGATTTTTTCAAAAAAATTGCATCAATTTATCTTGTCTCTGCGTCCCAATCCTTATCTGAAATAAAGCAAGCCATAGTGGGTAACGATAATCAAGCATTAAAAATAGCAGCACATACACTTAAATCTAGTACAGCAAATATTGGCGCTGAAACACTTGCGAGCATGTGTCAAAAGCTAGAAGATTATGGGCAAACAAATCAAATACAACAAGCACAAATATTTTTGCCTGATATGCAACATGAATTTGATCAAGTTATAACGGAACTGGAAAAAATGTTAGTTGAATTATGACCCAATAGTCTGTCGCTCATCAATAACCCTGACGAAACCAATGGGAAATTGTTTATGAAAGAAGTCGTGATATTAAGTGGTGTGCGTACTGCCATTGGTGATTACGGTGGCTCACTTAAAGAGATAGCACCCACTGAATTAGCTGCAAAAGTAGTCCATGAAGCCGTACTACGAGCAAAAATCGACCCTGATGAAGTTGGGCATCTGATTCTAGGTAACGTAATACACGGCGAAGCCCGCGATATGTATATGGCCAGGGTTGCGGGTATTAATGGCGGCCTTCCCCAGCATACCTCAGCTTTAACGTTAAACCGTCTATGTGGCAGCGGCTTACAAGCCATCATTTCAGCCAGCCATAATATTTTACTTAATGATACTGACACCGCCATTGCAGGCGGCACCGAGTCTATGAGCCGCGGCGGATACCTATTACCTGCCCTACGTTGGGGACAACGTATGAATAATGGTGATACGATTGACATGATGGTAGGCGCATTAACTGACCCATTTGAACACGTGCATATGGGAGTTACTGCAGAAAATATCGCTGCAAAATGGCACATTGGACGTGAAGAACAAGATCGATATGCTGTAGAAAGCCATCGTCGCGCTACACATGCAATTAAGCACGGCTATTTTAAGGAACAAATATTACCCATAGAAATTACTTCCCGTAAAAACACAATTATTTTTGATACAGATGAACACCCTCGAGAGAATGTTAACGCTGATAGCTTAGCCAAGTTACGGACCGTTTTTCAAACCAATGGTACTGTCACCGCAGGCAATGCCTCTGGCATCAACGACAGTGCCGCTGCTATCGTTCTTATGGAACGTACTGCGGCTGATAAACGCGGCCTACAACCTATGGCACGATTAGTTTCCTACGGACATGCCGGGGTTGATCCCCAATTTATGGGAATCGGCCCAGTGCAAGCAGTACAAAATGCCCTACACCGAGCTAATCTTAAAATTACCGATATGGATGTTATAGAGTCAAATGAAGCTTTTGCTGCTCAAGCTTGTGCAGTTGCAAAAGAGTTGCAATTTGACCCAGCAAAAACCAATCCTAATGGTGGCGCTATCGCATTAGGACACCCCATTGGAGCAACCGGTTGTATTTTGACCATTAAAGCCATATATGAATTACACCGTAGCAATGGTCGCTATGCATTGGTAACGATGTGCATTGGCGGCGGGCAAGGTATTGCCGCTGTATTTGAACGCCTTTAAAAAAACCTTCTAACCATCGGAATAAACTCTGGTATGTCTACGCTTACTCAGTCACCCGCCTGGCTTGCATTACAAACACATCAATCTGTCATGTCTCAGATACACTTATCTGACTTGTTTCAACAGGACAATCAAAGGTTCAACAAATACTCATTATTATTTAATGATGTTTTGTTAGATTATTCTAAACAACCCGTCAACGATGAAACTATAGGTTTATTGCTTAAACTTAGCCAACAACAAGATCTAGAAAACTGGATTAAACAGCTATTTCAAGGTGAAAAAATAAACAATACAGAGCACCGGGCAGCACTACATTGTGCCTTGCGTGGCCAAGATTCGTTAATTATTGATGGTAAAGATGTCGCTCCCGAAATCGAAAGTGTATTGTCACAAATGACACAATTTACAGAAAGTGTTCGTAATGGCAGCTTAACAGGTTATTCTGGCAAACCGTTTAGCGATATTATCAATATTGGTATTGGCGGTTCAGACCTTGGGCCTTTAATGGTAACTGAAGCATTAAAACCTTATTGCACAGCTAATCTGACAATGCATTTTGTTTCAAATATTGATGGTGCACACTTGTCAGAAACATTAAAAAAAGTTAACCCAGAAACAACGCTATTTATCATTGCATCAAAAACATTTACTTCTCAAGAAACCATAACCAACGCAAATTCAGCTAAGGCATGGTTTCTTTCCAGTGGCGGAACTGAAGATACTATCGCCGATCATTTCGTTGCCGTTTCCACAAATACTGAAGCAGTAAAGAAATTTGGCATTCCTACTAAAAATTTATTTTTATTCTGGGACTGGGTTGGCGGTCGATATTCATTATGGTCAGCTATTGGTTTGCCCATCGCGCTGGCTATTGGCATGGATAATTTCAACGCGTTTCTCACTGGCGCACGAGAAATGGACCAGCATTTCTCCACAGCACCACATGAACAAAACTTACCTGTCATACTTGGCATGATTGGCATTTGGCAAATCAATTTCTTTGGTGCCACCGCACATACTATTCTTCCATACGACCAATCCCTACACAGTTTTCCCGCCTATCTACAACAGCTAGAAATGGAAAGTAATGGAAAAAGTGTAACTCGTAGTGGCGAAATGATTGATTACAGTACCAGTCCGGTAATATATGGAGAGCCAGGCACCAATGGTCAGCATGCTTTCTATCAGCTACTTCATCAAGGTACACAAACTATATCCGCCGACTTTCTTGCCGCATGTCAAAGCCATCACCCTATTGGGGATCACCATAATTGGTTATTGGCTAACTTTTTTGCGCAAACAGAAGCCATGATGACTGGCAAAGGTGAGAATAACAAACAAACAAACAAATTAGATACTTTCGCAACCGCTGAAGCTGAACAATCAGCACTTCCGCCACATAAAATTGTTCCTGGCAACAAGGCAACAACTTCTATTCTATTTAAAAAATTAGACCCCAAAACATTAGGCACTCTCATTGCGCTGTATGAGCACAAAGTTTTTGTACAAAGTGTTATCTGGGATATAAACCCATTTGACCAATGGGGTGTTGAATTAGGCAAACAATTGGCCGGAGAAATCGCACGAGAACTTGAACATGACGCATTAGTTACTTCTCATGATTCATCTACTAATGGATTGATTAATTATTTTAAAACTAATCGATAACACTGTTTTCATATATAGCAGTCAATCCCACCTAGTTGGTTGACCAACCAAACCCGGGCAGCCTTGACAAGCTATCTCCTCAGGAGGAAAATGCTGCCTCTTACGTCTTTGCGTGTGGCGAATTAGCTCAGTGGTTAGAGCAGCGGAATCATAATCCGTTGGTCCGGGGTTCAAATCCCTGATTCGCCACCATCCGTATTTTATCTTTTATCCGACCCGTTAAGACATGAAGAGCATAAAAAAATTTCAAGTGTTGTCACTTATTTTTATAATTGTACTGGTGCTTACGGCGAGCAATAGTTTCGGTCAACCACACAGAAACTTTCCAATAGATAGCAAATTTGGCAAGCTAACAGATTTTTCTTTCCCCGAACTAACTATCAGTGGTCAGACCCTATTTATGGGTGCAGGGGGACAAATTCGGGGCACTGATAATCTGATTATCTTCCCAAACATGTTAAATAAAACAGGTTCTATTCGCTATCAACAAGATGCTTCAGGTTATGTGCACCGTATTTGGTTTTTAACACCCGAAGAAATCTTCACGGCCAAAGAGGAAGAAAAGGCTTCTAAAGTTGATTAGACAATATTTTGTATGACCTTTTTATGAAGGTAATATTTATTTCGTGAATAACAAGCTATATATAAAGACTTTTGGCTGTCAAATGAACGAGTATGACTCAGATAAAATGCTGGATGTGCTGCGTTCTGCCCATGACATGGAGCCAACCGATGATCCTGCACAAGCTGATCTCATTGTATTTAATACCTGCTCTGTTCGTGAAAAAGCGCAAGAAAAAGTATTTCATGACTTAGGTCGTGTCAAGCATCTGAAAGCCACTAACCCTAATTTATTAATTGGGGTTGGTGGCTGTGTAGCTAGTCAAGAAGGAAAAACCATTATCACCCGCGCACCATTTGTTGATATTGTTTTTGGGCCACAAACACTGCATCGATTACCTCAGTTAATTGAAAAACGCAGGGCCACCGGACGATCACAAGTTGATATTTCCTTCCCTGAAATTGAGAAATTTGACCACCTTCCCGTTGCGCGTACTGAAGGAGCGACAGCTTTTGTTTCTATTATGGAAGGCTGTAGTAAATATTGCAGTTTTTGTGTTGTACCCTATACGCGAGGTACAGAAGTCTCTCGCCCACTAAATGATGTATTAACTGAAATTGCAGTTCTAGCAGACCAAGGCATTAAAGAAATAACATTATTGGGACAAAATGTTAACGCCTACCTGGGCGTTATGGATGACGGAGAAATTGCTGATTTTTCATTATTGCTAGAATATATTCACGAAATACCAGGAATTGAGCGGCTTCGCTATACTACTTCACACCCTAAAGAGTTTACCACGCGTCTAATTGATGCCTACAGTAGATTACCCAAGCTCGTCAGTCACCTACACCTACCAGTACAATCAGGGTCTGACAAAGTTCTGGCCGCTATGAAACGTGGGTATAGTGTGTTGGAATATAAGTCTATTATTCATAAACTACGCCAAACACGCCCCAATATCACGCTCTCCTCTGATTTTATCATCGGCTTTCCAGGAGAAACCGAAGCTGACTTTGAAGCAACACTTTCACTCGTTGAGAAGTTGAATTTTGATGAATCCTTCAGCTTCATCTATAGTGCACGCCCAGGCACACCAGCTGCCGATTTGCCCGATGATACGCCATATGAGCTTAAGCTTGAAAGATTGCATCGGTTACAAGCACAAATCAAACAACAAGCCAGAAAAATAAGTCAACAAATGATTGGAACAACTCAGCGCGTATTAATAGAAGGTATTTCAAAAAGAAACGCCGCTGAATTTTATGGGCGCACCGATAATAATCGTGTTGTTAATTTTTCTTGCAACCCGAATTTAATGAATTGTTTTGCCAATATCAATATTACTGATGCACGCTCACATTCACTACGCGGGGAAGTGCTACAAGATTAAAGAATAATTTTACTTGCAAAGTGTCGCCACCACTGAGAAAATCAACTTATCACAACAGTTTCACTATACATTGGAACATAAACCCTTCGAAATTTCTTTTACGCCAGCTGATAACCAACGCCTTGCCAATTTATGCGGAGCACTGGATGAAAACCTAAAGCAGGTTGAAATTGCATTGGATGTCACTATTTCCCGGCGTGGTGAACACTTTAGCTTGCATGGAAAATCGGAACAAACAAAACTTGCTGCACAAGTTTTAGGTAATTTCTACAAAAAATCACAGCATCACCTCAGTCTAGAACATATCCAACTTGGTTTGATTGAAGCTTTAAATCCGCAAAATATTCCCGATCAAATTAATGATAATGCCACAACGATGGAAGAAACCTCTCCATCTTTGATGACACGCCGTAGTAATTTATACGGTCGCACACCCCGTCAAGTTCAATATCTACAGCAGATCCAAAAACATGACATTACTTTTGCTATTGGCCCAGCTGGTACAGGCAAAACCTATCTCGCCGTCGCTAGCGCTGTTGATGCGCTTGAACGAGAACTGGTTACACGCCTAATATTGGTCAGACCTGCGGTAGAAGCTGGGGAGCGACTGGGGTTTTTACCTGGTGACATGACGCAAAAGGTAGACCCATACCTGCGCCCACTTTATGATGCATTATACGATCTACTAGGATACGACAAAACCAGCAAGCAATTTGATCGCAACACCATCGAGATAGCACCACTAGCTTTTATGCGAGGACGTACACTAAACCAGTCGTTCATTATTCTTGATGAAGCACAAAATACCACACCCGAACAAATGAAAATGTTCTTAACCCGTATAGGCCTTGGTTCCAAGGCGGTTATTACTGGTGACATTACCCAAATTGACCTACCTAAACTTCAAAAAAGCGGCTTGGTAGAAGTCAAGCATGTGCTCAAAGACATACGTGGCATTGCATTTACCCACTTTGAATCTGAAGATGTTGTCAGACACCCTTTAGTACAACGTATTGTTAATGCATATGAGAAACATGATAACCAACAAAAGAACTAATTATCCTTTTATATGGGTCAGCCATTTAAGTTATTTGTACAATACACTACGGACAATAAAGACACTCCTACACGCCCACAATTTCGAAGATGGGTTAAGGCCGCTCTCATGCAAGAAGCTCATATTGTATTACGCATTGTAGATGAATCAGAAGGCCTCGAACTTAATAGTCGCTATCGCAAAAAAAAATATGCCACCAACGTGTTGACTTTTACATATGACGAAACGCAACCATTATCAGGCGATATCGTACTCTGTGCAGCAGTTGTTGAAAAAGAAGCACAGCAACAACATAAAGACCTGACTGCACATTATGCGCATCTTACAGTTCATGGCATACTTCATCTGCAAGGCTATGATCATAACGATGACACTGAAGCTACTATTATGGAACAACTAGAAACAAAAATTCTTACTCAGCTTGGCTACAATGATCCTTATAAAACACAAAGCAATGACACATTATATTAAGGAAGTTCTTAAATAAGCCATGGATGACCCCTCACCTAAAAGCAGTTGGCTTGAACGTATAAACGCCCTGTTCATACGCGAACCAGAAGACCGAAAACAACTTATTGCACTATTACACACGGCCTTTGAGCGCAACTTGCTGGATTCCGATGCACTCAGCATGATCGAAGGCGTCATGCAAGTATCGGAGATGCAGGCACGTGACATTATGGTACCGCGCTCCCAAATGGGTGTTATTGATATTAGCGAAACACCCGATAAATTTATCCCTTTTGTCATAGAAACAGCGCATTCACGCTTTCCCGTCACCGAAGGTAGTGAAGACAACATCCTCGGTATCCTGCTAGCCAAAGACTTGTTACGCTATTATGCTGGAGAAGAAGAATTTAACATTCGTGACATGCTAAGACCTGCCGTATTTATTCCAGAATCCAAGCGACTCAATATTCTTCTTAAGGATTTTCGTAGCAACCGAAATCATATTGCTATTGTTGTTAATGAATATGGTGGTGTCGCTGGCCTTGTAACTATTGAAGATGTGCTAGAACAGATTGTCGGTGAAATTGAAGATGAATATGACTTTGACGAAGATGAAGACAATATTGTCAAAGAATCAGAAAATCTATACCGGATCAAAGCCGTCACAGATATTGACAGTTTTAATGAAACATTAGGTACAAATTTTGATAATGATGATTACGATACCATTGGCGGTCTTGTATTGAATAAATTTGGTCGATTACCCAGTCGTGACGAGTCTGTCATTATTGATGATCTTAAATTCATCGTGCAACGTGCTGATAGCCGTCGTTTATACATGCTTAAAGTAGAAAGAATCACAGCAAGCACCTAAAACCCACCTAAATTATCCGGCGCATGCCTAAAATTACCGCCCGTCAATACAATAAACAAGCCTTCGATACACTCAGCCAATGCGGAATGCCGCCAGTATTGGCACGTATCTATGCAGCAAGAGGCATTGAGAATTCAAAACAACTGGAAACAGAGTTGGCACGTCTCATCCCATTCGACCGGCTCAAAAATATTGGCTTGATGGCCACATTACTTGCTGATGCTATTACAGCTAAAAAAAGATTATTAATTGTTGCAGATTATGACTCCGATGGCGCTACGGCCTGTGCAGTCGGTATACGAATATTACGCAAATTTGGTGCTATTGTTGATTACCTGGTGCCCAACCGTTTTGAATATGGCTATGGATTAACACCAGAAATTGTACAGCTTGCACATAACGTCAAACAACCTGACATCCTCATCACGGTTGATAATGGTATTGCCAGCGTTGAAGGTGTTCTTATTGCCAAACAACTCGGGATGCAAGTGTTCATTACAGATCACCATCTCCCTGGCGATGAATTACCTGACGCGACTGCCATTATTAATCCCAACCAGCCAGGCTGTTCTTTTCCTAGCAAGGATATCGCCGGTGTAGGCGTTATTTTCTATCTGATGCTAGCACTCAGAGCTGAATTACGCCAACGAGGTTTTTTTACAAGCAATATCAAAGAACCCAATCTCGCTAATTTTTTGGACTTAGTGGCATTAGGCACTGTGGCAGATGTTGTAAAACTGGACAATAATAATCGCATATTGGTTCAGCAAGGCCTGCAACGTATCCGAAAAGGCCGCGCCTGTGTAGGCATTAATGCTCTCCTGCAAGTCGCTCGTAGAGATTTTCAGCAGACCTCCGCCTATGAAATGGGCTTTATGCTGGGCCCCAGATTAAATGCTGCGGGTCGCCTGGACGATATGTCGCTGGGTATTGAATGCCTCATTACCGATGATGATGCTTATGCGGCACAAATCGCACAACAATTGGACGCACTCAACCGTCAACGTCGTGACATTGAATCAACTATGCAAGAAAGCGCTTTACTCATGCTGGAAGAAGCGATAAAAACTCAGGACACGAAAATATCTACTTCATATAGCGTATGCTTATTTGATCAAGAATGGCATCAAGGTGTCATCGGTATACTTGCATCGCGCATCAAAGATAAATATCACCGCCCAGTAATTATTTTTGCGCCTGGCAATGAAAATGAAATAAAAGGATCCGGACGATCTATCCCTGGTTTTCACTTGCGTGATGCACTCGATCTCGTTGCCAAACGCCAGCCTGCATTAATACTAAAGTTTGGCGGTCATGCTGCAGCGGCTGGCCTAACTATCTGCAGACAAAATTTTGAAGCGTTCTGTGAAGCCTTCGAACAAGCGGCACAGACATTCCTGACACCTGCTGATTTAACACGTGTTATTGAAACAGATGGTGATCTTGACGTATCAGAAATTAATATGCAGCTAGCCGAATCTCTGACTCAACAAGTTTGGGGACAGGGCTTCCCTCAACCTACATTTAATGCACGTTTTTATGTGGAAGATCAACGTATTGTAGGCAAAAAGCACTTGAAATTAAAACTGATAAAAGTAGACCCCGGAAATGAAATGATAGATCAGCAATCTAACGCTATTTATGACGCCATTTTATTTTTTCATAATGAACCGTTGCCCGATATCATTGATGCTGTTTACCGTTTGCAAATTAACGAATTTAACGGGAAATCGACACTACAATTCTTGTTAGACCATTGGACCAATCCTTCACACTGACATATTAACATTCTGTTAATCCAGTATAACTTCCATAATCTAGACAATAATTACTTTTTAACAAAGAACTGAATTATGGATTTAAGGTGGTCAGAATAAGCCCTTTTAGAGTCTTAATTAACTTCATCTCATCTGATGAAATCCCTTCCGGTGCTTGTTGTTGACGGTCAGCATAGAAAAATCCGATTGATTTCCCTCTAACAACCAGAGGCAAAATAATAAAACTTTTTGTCTTAGGCAAAAGTTTCCTGTGCCATTCTGGCAGCATGCTAAGCATCTTTTGGCCAGTAACATCTGAAATAGATAAATCTACATTTCTTTGAATCGCTAAACTAAATAAATCATCGGACGAGGTACTAGGAAAAACAAACTGTTGCTGTAATTTAATATTACTTTGTCCTAATGCATAGCGAGCTCGAAATTGATTGCTCTTAGCATCTTTCAGACAAATTGTTGCAAAATCAAAACCTAAGCTGCTATACAATGTTTCCAAAACTTGCAGGATTAACTCGTTGATTTTATATTGCCCAGATGCAGTCATTTCAGTGAGACTCTGAACACCGGTCAAAAGCTGATCAAGTGCATTCAATGGCTTTCCGCTCGGATGACGCTTAATAGTCAGTGAGTTATTGGGATCAGTCTGCTCAAATATTAAGCCATCAAGTATATCTTCACCATAGCCACTGCCATCCGTCATATTATTATCTTCTGAACGAAGGCCGTCATCTTTATTGTCCTGCTTCAATTCGGCATTCGTACTTAATTCACGTGCTTCGTTTCCTACATCAGTTAGCAACGTTTCGAACTGCTTCTGATCTAGACGCAATA
>Ga0224506_10001892_pt1 | contig 14727 bp, 16 predicted proteins | sample SF_Jan12_sed_USG_2_FD_169108 | JGI IMG/M metagenome (GOLD analysis project Ga0224506, IMG submission 169108) | Sediment microbial communities from San Francisco Bay, California, United States - SF_Jan12_sed_USGS_8_1 | ecosystem: Environmental > Aquatic > Marine > Sediment | place: USA... | reverse complement strand
AGAAAACTCAACCGTTGATATGTTGACCGATCAAACGGAAGCACAAATCGCAAATATGGAACGCCTAATAGAAATTGCCGGACTTGATGTTGGCGATTTAATGGAAAGCGATAATGGCTTTATTGCCGGTCAGGGCGGGCCGTTTATTGCGGTTAAACCTGATGGCAGACCAGGTGGAAGGCTTTCAACAAAGCTAAACAACCTTGAAAACAAATTATCCTATTCTGAATCGTTGCAATCTGTTTTACGCAAAATGCCAATGGCTACACCGCTTCAGGCTTATTATATAACCAGCACATTTGGAAAACGGCGTGACCCAGTTAATAAAAAATGGTCTATGCATTATGGCCTTGATATGGGTTCGACCCCGGGTGCCATGATAACCGCAACATCACCGGGCAAGGTTATTCATGCCGGATGGAAGGGTAATTTCGGAAAACTGGTGGAAATTGACCACGGAGCAGGGATTATTACCCGCTATGGGCATCTAAGCAAAGTTATGGTAAAAGTAGGACAAGAAGTTTCCTTCGGAGAAAAGATCGCAATTATTGGCAGCACTGGGCGATCAACCGGCAGACACTTACATTACGAGGTATTGTTTAAAGACAAAGGTCTCGATCCAATGAGATTTGTAAAGGCAGGACGCTATGTTTTCCAAGAGTAACAAATCAAACGTAATCACCAACAGTAACGCTGACCAGAATGTTAAGACAAAGATACCATCAATCATGGCATCTGATCTTGTTGTTACTGGTGATATAGTCAGTGAAGGTGAAGTTCAGATTGACGGTGAAGTAATTGGCGACATCAGAAGCAATGTTTTGCTTGTTGGTGCCAGCGCAAAAATAAAAGGCGAAATTTTTGCCGATACTATCCGTATTCACGGCAACATAAATGGCCAGATAAAGGCCAAGACTGTGCATTTGGCCAAGACAGCACATGTCATCGGCGATATTTTGCATGAAAACCTTTCCATCGATGAGGGTGCCTATATCGAAGGGCATATCACGCGTATGGCAGATGCGCCCAGCACCATTTCTGACGAAAGAGTTAATCTTGTGGTCAATAAATCATCAGGCTCTCCACGTCCGGGTCAAACACCACTGACGGGATCAACGCCAACCACACCGCAACCATCTGGTACGGATAAAAAATCTGCTACTGGTGTTTAGATAAAACCTTTTGTTCATATAATTTAAAAACCCGGTCTATTTAGCCGGGTTTTTTATTTTAAATTATGGTCCGGGGTGTTAGCCGCCACGGTTTAGGGCAACTTGCTTTCCGCCTATCTTTTGTCGATAAACATGAAGGTTTCCAATGACGCGATGAACGTAATCGCGGGTTTCATTGAACGGTATCATTTCTATCCAATCAACTGTGTCTGTCTTTTTGTCTCTTGGATCACCATGGTCACGTATCCATTTTCTGGCCCGGTTAGGCCCAGCGTTATATGCGGCAATGGCTAAAATGTATGAACCTTCGAATTCTTTTATTAGTGACGCTAAATACGTCTGCCCAATAACCATATTGTAATTTGGGTCTTGCAATAATTTATCACGGGAAAAACTTAACCCCACTGATTTGGAAACCTTTTTCGCGGTTGCGGGCATTATTTGCATCATTCCCCGTGCGCCGGCACCACTTCTGGCGCCGGGGTAAAATGCGCTTTCTTGCCTAATAACCGCAAGCACCAGCGGGGTTTCTATGGTTGTTCCTTTTCTTAATTTTGGTGGATTGATGGCCGGGTATGCATTGGTATGCATTGGCGCCCCGGTTTGATGTGCTTTTTTTCTTATTCTTAAAGAAAGGTCCATTCGACCATTTGCTGCGGCTATCTCAGCTATAGCTTCGTGCCAGCTATCGGTGTTGCCCATTTTATCAAGCGCCAGAACAAATGGGCGCATTCTTTTTTGTTCGTTTAATTCACCCAATATCCGTATGACCCTAGCTAGGGGGTGGGTGTTTATTATTGCCGCATCGCTTGAATCTATTTGCACCTCAGGATCAAGAAATGCGCCATTATCAGGCAACTTTTCGGAAATATTATTATTTAGTTTAGGGTGGCTAATTTTAAGTTTGCCAAGTTGACCATAAAAAGTGGTTGGATATTGTGCGGCCTGTTTATATTGATTTTGTGCACCATCAATGTTTCCCAATGCCTCCTCTGCGCGACCAGCCCAATAGGTTCCCCGTGCCAACGAAACCGGATAATTAACGGCCTTTATCATATTTTCAAAATGTTTTTTGGCATCGGTTGGCCGGTTTAAAAACCTGAGTGCAATCCACCCTGATATCCATTCTGCATCCGAATATTCAGCCGCAGATTCTGGTAAAAGTGAATGCTTTGATGAAATCCGGTATGCAATTTCAGGTTTCTTTTTGCGAAGCGCTAGACGCGCAAGATAGGCACGTTCAACCCACCACTTTTCAGGGTGTGAAACTTTTGCCGGGGCCTTATCCAAAATTTCAACTGCACCTTCGAATTTTCCTTTTGTGCGGCGCCAGCGTAGGCGTTCATACATAAGTCGATCATCATTTTTTAAATGCGACGGCACATCGCCAATCGCTTTGTCAACGTTTCCCTCCTTGCGCATAAGCCATATACGCGCAATGGCTAACTTTCTTTGGTCTTCGCCAACTTTCCATATCTGGCGTTTTGCCGGGTAATAACGTTTTTCCCAGATAAGACGATCAAGGCGATCAATATGATCTTTTTTGCTAAGTAATTTTTTATTTCTTTTGTAAAAATTTTTTTCCTGAGACCGGGTAAAATTACCTTCAACCCATATGGCGCGTAGCGAAAGTATTCCTGCTTCTTTGTGCCCCGATTTCAACAATGCTTCGCCGTAACGCGCATGACCCATCGCAGAAATTGGTCCGCCCATGTTTGTAATATGAAAAACAACCTCTTCAGGGGTCATGGCCGAAGGGATGGTTTCTTCCGCTCTTTTTGTTATTTCATTTCGCTTTGGCCAATCCCCACGTTTTCCCAGAAACTTTATAGCTTCGTCAAATTTTCCGGGTGATCCGTGGCTGGTTAGGTACTGCCACATCATTAAATCACTTAATAGAGAGTCTTTTATTTTGCCCATGTGGATTTTGGCATCATGCCATCTGCGGCGGTCTAGTGATTTAAATATATTCTTTGCATGAGAGGCATCGCTTTTGCTTATTTCATTGGCCGATGCCGATGTGGGCGCCATCCAAGTTAGAACAAGCGGTGTTGCGCAAAACAAAACTGCAAATAGCGCAGCTTTAGCAACCATCTTTGATGACCTGCTTTTTCTAAAAAACCCAATGGTAAAACCGTTCAACATTTTCCCCCTTGGAAGGTTGCGCCTATGCCTTAATATTAGCGAATCTACGCTTTAGTCAGCCCATTCTCAAGAATGCAGGTTAACCTATGATTACCCAGCCAAAACAAAGAAAAACCACAGACTTTACGACTAGCCCCGATGGGGGTAATGTCCGCCCATAGGGGCCATAGGGGCCAAAAGCGTAAGTGACGATAGTTTGATTAATATAGATACCACCCTATCAGGAGTTTAAGCAGATATGAAGTTCAAGGGTTCATTCACCGCGCTAATCACACCATTAAAAAATGGTGAGGTGGACGAAAAGTCTTTCCAAGATTTTGTCGATTGGCAAATTAAGGAAGGAACAAACGGTCTTGTCCCATGTGGTACAACAGGCGAATCGCCGACACTTACCCATGAAGAGCACAAACGTGTAACCGAGCTATGTATCGATGTTGCAAAGGGCCGTGCCGTGGTAATGGCTGGCGCTGGGTCAAATTCAACTGCTGAGGCCATTCAGTTGGCAGTCCATGCCGAAAAGGCGGGGGCTGATGGATTGTTGGTGGTTACCCCATATTATAACAAGCCTACCCAAGAAGGGTTGTTTCGTCATTATGAAGCAATAAACAATGCAGTTTCGACACCAATTTTTATATACAACATCCCCGGACGTTCAGTTGTGGATATGAGCATGGAAACAATGTCCCGCTTGGCAAAGCTTGCAAACATTGTTGGTGTAAAAGATGCAACCAGCGATCTTGCGCGACCAATTCACACCATGACACAAATTGGTAAAGATTTTATCCAACTTTCAGGTGAGGACGCCACCGCCATTCCGTTTTTAGCCGCCGGTGGTCATGGATGTATTTCCGTAACGTCTAACATTGCGCCGCGCCTTTGTGCCGAACAGCACAAGGCATGGGCAGATGGGGATGTTGACGGGGCAATCGAAATACAAGAACGCCTTTTGCCGCTTCATAGCGCAATGTTTTGCGAAAGCAGCCCCGGCCCGGTTAAGTATGCCGCTGAAATGCTTGGCATATGTTCAGCAGAACTGCGTTTGCCGCTTTGTGAAATTTCTGAGAGCAGTAAAGAAACAGTTGAGACCGCCCTTCGGCAAGCTGGGATAGCCAACTAGTCCGCTTTTTTTTCGGACCAAGGGGAAATCATGGCACAAAAAAAGAAAAAAAAGCCAGATAACGTCGCCGCCCGCAACCGCAAGGCACGCCACGACTATTTTATTGAGCAAACCTTCGAAGCCGGAATCCAATTGCAAGGCAGCGAGGTAAAATCATTGCGCCAAGGCCACGCCACCATTGGCGATGCCTACGCATCTGAAAAAGACGGTGAATTATACCTGCTCAATTCCTATATCCCTGAATACGAGGGAGCCAGCCATTTTTCCCACGAACCAAAACGCCCACGCAAATTGCTTATGCATAAACGTGAACTGGCAAGGCTGTTTATGGCTATTGGACGCGAAGGAATGACGGTTGTGCCGTTGAGTATCTATTTTAACCCCCGTGGCATGGCCAAGGTAGAAATCGGTCTTGCCAAGGGCAAGCACAAATCAGACAAACGTCAAGCGACCAAAGAACGTGATTGGAAGCGCGATAAAGCCAGAATATTGCACGCCAGCCAAAGAAATTAAAAAGGTGGGTTACATCTAAGTGTCTGATGATATTGAAAGCAAACTAAGTGGAAAAAGCGAAGGCACAATACTTGGTGGTGTCAGGGAAAAACTTATCCGCACCAAAGAACAATGGGCAGCCGAGGGAAGGGGGCTAAGTGGTGAAAACCCCCCAGAAAAAACCAAAGAAAAAACCAAAGAAAAAACAAGCGAGCCCAACAAAAAACGCCTGCCACCGGGCCAGCGCCTGACAAGTGACTTTCCGGTTCTTGATCTTGGGGTGCAGCCAGATATTCCGCTCGATCAATGGCGCTTTACGGTTTCAGGGTTGGTTGAAAACCAGATTGACTGGGACTGGCAACAATTTAATTCCCAACCGCAAACAACATTAGTTAACGATATTCACTGCGTAACCACATGGTCGCGTTACGATAATGAATGGCAAGGCGTTTGTGCCAGCCATTTGCTTGACGTTGTAAAACCAAAGCCAAATGCCGCATTTTTGGTTTTTTATTCTCATGATGGCTATACCACCAATGTTCCGCTAAGCGCATTTGACGACACAGATGTAATGTTGGCGCACAGTTGGAACGGAAAACCACTAACCCGTGCGCACGGCGGGCCAGTAAGACCGATAATTCCCAAACTTTATTTTTGGAAAAGCGCAAAGTGGATAAAGCACATTACGTTCATGGATAAAGATGCACCCGGTTTTTGGGAAGTTCGCGGCTATAATAATAATGCTGACCCATGGAAAGAAGAGCGTTACGGTTAATTTAACTTAATCAAATCCCCTATTTTTTAAATTACAACAGCGTTAGGGTTAACTCTCTGGCCCTCAATTAAAATTTGTTACTGAACGCCACCATCCCCAAGGCCTACGTAAATACCAACCAATCATTATGTGTGGAGATTAAATTTTATGAGCAAAAGCACCAACCAGCCAGAAAAGCATCTACTTCACTTAGTTTTTGGCGGTCACGTTGATGATCCGCAAACCCTTGATTTTTCTGATCCAAAAAACCTGAAGATAGTTGGAATTTTCCCCAGTAATGCGCAAGCCCTAGATGCCTGGAGAACAGCTTCACAAGCAAGCGTAGACGATGCCCACATGAAATACGTATTAGTGCATCTTCATCGTATGCTTGAAGACCCCGAGCACGAAAAATAAACGCAAAATAAGTTAAATTATTGGTTTATTAATTGCCTGCATCTAATTGATATTAAATACTAATTATTAATCGGGTTTTTTATCAATTTTCATGGCATCGATTTTTTTTTGCTCAAGGGACCGGTTTTTCTCAGCTATGGACTTCTCTGACTTGCTACGCCCATGGGAAATTCGGTTTTCGACAGCCTGTTTTTCCTTTTGTTCGCGTATTTTTTTCTTGCGAAACTTGCCAAGATTTATGGTTTCAGCCATTTGTTAGTGCCAATACATTGTTAAAAACGTCTTCAAACATTTTCGTGGTTAAGCGCCCGGTGTTGGTGTTATAGCGCGAACAATGATAGCTATCAGCCAACAATATACCTTTTGGCAGTTCAAAAACAGCACCATGGGCAAACTTAAACGCGCTTTTCTTCAGACCAACCGCACTAAGAACCGCACCGTGGGCAACGGTTCCAAGGGCTATTATTGCCCTTAGGCTATCCATCGAAGCGATTTCTGCCGATAAAAACCCATTACAAGCCGCTATTTCTGGCCCGGTCACCTTGTTTTGTGGTGGAACGCAGCGAACCGCATTGGTTATGCGTGCGATTGTCAGCTCAAGGCCATCATCGGCCCTGGCTAGATAGCTTCCTTGGGCCATACCTGTTTTAAGCAATGTTGGATAAAGAAGCTCGCCCGCACCGTCGCCGGTAAACGGTCTTCCGGTTTGGTTGGCCCCGTGCAATCCCGGCGCCAACCCAGCAATTAGTATTTTGGCCTTAATCGGTCCAAAAGAAGGGACTGGCGCATTAAAATATTCAGGAAATTGCGATTTATTTTTCACCCTAAAAGCATTAAGGCGTGGACAGGCAGCACAATTTGAATTGGGCATGATGGCGTTTGGTTTTATGCCCTTAGCCATTTTGACCATTAAGAAACGGCAACAAAATCAGCAGGAGTTTCTTCCTCGGCCTCATTAATAGCTAGCCCTTCATCAATATTGTCTGGTTGGGGGGTCGAATCATATTCGTGCGGGTCAAATTCATCTTCACTACCTTTTTCTGGCCGTGAAATAGCAGATTTTATTTTGCTTAAATCTATAAAGGTATCGGCTTGACGGCGAAGTTCATCCGCAACCATCGGCGGGTTTGATTTGACCGTGCTTACAACTGCCACACGAACACCTTTGCGTTGAACGGCCTCAACTAGGCGACGGAAATCACCATCACCAGAGAACAAGACAATGTGGTCAAGGCGGTCGGCCATTTCCAGCATATCGATTGCCAGCTCTATATCCATGTTGCCCTTAATTTTTCGCCTGCCTGCGGCATCGGTAAATTCTTTAGCGGGCTTGGTAACCATGGTGTAACCGTTGTAATCAAGCCAATCCACCAGTGGGCGAAGAGGGGAATATTCTGCATCATCCATAAGGGCGGTGTAATAAAAAGCCCTAACTAAATGGCCGCGAGTGGCAAAATGTTTGAGGAGGCGTTTATAATCTATGTCGAAATTAAGCGCCTTGGCTGCGGCATACAGGTTTGATCCATCAATAAATAGGCCAACCCGTTCTTGCGGATAAAACGGCATATCAAAATTCCTTAAAAAATAAATTAGTAATAAAAAAATTAACAATTATGCCTAATATAACTAACTATCTAATGGCCAGTGTGCAAGGTGTAAAATACCCCGTCAGGCAACCTCTGGGCGTGGTCAAGCTGCTTTAATCTGGGGGATAACTATATGATTTTAATAGGAATTGGTGCCAACCTGCCGAGCGATAAATTTGGCAGCGCCATTGAAACTTGCGCTCATGCGGTCAATCTTCTCGATGCCCATCCAAATATATCGGTGCTTGACACCTCAAGGTGGTTTGAAAGCGCACCAGTTCCAGTATCTGATCAGCCGTGGTTTATAAATGGCGTTGTAAGCATAAAAACAAGCCTTTCTGCCGCTGGTTTACTGGATTTTTTGCATGAAATTGAAACAGAATGTGGGCGGGTTCGAAATGATGGGTCGCCTGAAAAAAATGCACCTAGGGTTTTAGACTTGGATTTATTGGATTTTGATGGAAATTTAACAACAAATGGGCAGAAATCACCAATTTTGCCCCATCCGCGCATGGACGAAAGGGCGTTTGTGCTTCTTCCCATGGCCGACATAGCGCCAGACTGGCGTCATCCGCGCACCGAAAAAACCCTTGATGAGCTTATAAAATCATTAAATCCAGATCAGGTAGCAAGGGCGGTTGAGGACGCCTAAAATCGTCTTTGAATGGCTCTTAGGCAAAGAATAAGTCTTGAGGATACTATTTTTGCGGAGTTTATAGGCATTTTTGGCCTTTTTTCTTGCCTTATGGTGCTTGTGCAAATATACAAGGTGGCCTTGTGCCATATATACCCTCAGGGTGGCGCACCACGAAATAACAGATACTGGAGATTCCCATCCATGGCCCGTGTAACGGTCGAAGATTGCATAACAAAAATTCCCAATCGCTTTGATTTGCTGATGATTGCAGCTCAACGTGCGCGTAACATAAGTTCAGGTTCTGAGCTTACCCTTGAGCGCGATAACGACAAGAACCCGGTTGTTGCTCTTCGCGAGATTGCGGATGAAACAATCAACTTTTCTGAACTGGAGGACGGTATTATTACCGGGCTACAGCGCTACGTTGAAGTTGAAGAGCCGGAAGAAGACGAAATGGATCTGATGCAGGCCATTCATCACGACGTCGAAGAAGACGAAGTTGAAATGCAGGCCGACATTGAAGAAAAAGAAGAAGTGGTTGTAGACGCATTAACAGTTCATGACGTTGCCGCCGAAGAGGTAGATGCCGCATTCGAAGATGCAGAAACCCTTCAGGAAGGGGGCGAGTTGGAGGAGTCCTAATTATGCACCGACACATACAACATGTTTTTGTCATGTGTCGGCATTTTATGATTTGCCAGCTACACTTAACGCACCTTAATTTGTCTTTATTTAAAAACAACAACAAGCCCTTCGCTAGTTTATGGCGGAGGGCTTCGTCATGATGAGGCAATTTCAGCTTGTCGAAGCCATCAAGGCGTATGATCCAAACGCCGATGAAGAAATTATAAACAGCGCTTACGTTTATTCGATGAAAGCGCACGGATCGCAATTGCGTGCATCGGGCGATCCATATTTTTCTCATCCGTTGGAAGTTGCCGGAATCCTTGCAGGGTATCGTCTTGACGTAGCTACAATTGCTACGGCGCTTTTGCATGACACGGTTGAAGACACAGGATCAACCTTAAGCGTTATTGAAAAAACTTTTGGTTCAGAAATTGCCAAGCTGGTTGATGGGGTGACCAAGTTAAGCCAGATAGAAATGCAATCTGATCATTCCCAGCAAGCGGAAAATTTTCGCAAATTGCTATTGGCCATGTCCGAAGATATACGGGTGCTGCTAGTAAAACTTGCCGATCGTTTGCACAATATGCGTACGCTGCATTTTATTAAGGATGAACAAAAGCGCCGGCGCATCGCAACCGAAACAATGGAAATATATGCACCATTGGCTGAACGCATCGGCATGCAGGAACTTAAAAACGAATTAGACGATTTAGCGTTTGCAGAAATTAACCCGGAAGCACGAAATTCAGTACTAAAACGCCTTGATTTTCTTCGTGATGAGGGCGGCGATCTTATAAAAAGAATTGTTACAGAACTAGAACGTGTTTTAGGTGAATCTGGCATACAAGCGAAAGTATACGGGCGCGAAAAAACGCCTTATTCTATTTGGCGAAAAATGCAGCTGAAAGATGTTTCGTTTGAACAGCTTTCCGATATCATGGCATTTAGGGTTGTGGTTAAAGATGTTGATGAATGCTACAAGGCATTGGGCGTAGCACACAATGCTTACCGCGTTGTTCCCGAAAGGTTCAAAGATTATATATCGGTCCCCAAACCAAATGGTTATCGTTCGCTTCACACCGGAATAATTGGGCCAGAGCGTCACCGTATTGAATTGCAAATACGTACAGCCGAAATGCACGAAGTTGCCGATAATGGTGTTGCTGCGCACTGGGAATACAAACAAGGCAAGCCTGCCAATCTTACCGAAGGAAAGCACTACCGTTGGTTACGCGAACTGCTTGAAATTTTAGAAAATGCAGAAGAACCGGAAGAATTTCTTGAACACACAAAGCTTGAAATGTTTCCTGATCAAGTTTTTTGTTTTACGCCCAAGGGTGAATTAATTAACCTACCAAAAGATGCAACTCCAGTTGATTTTGCCTATGCGGTTCATACCGAAGTGGGCGATAGATGTGTAAGCGCAAAAATAAATGGGCGCATGGCACCGCTTAAATCGTCACTTAAAAACGGCGATCAGGTAGACATAGTTACATCAAAAAATCACACGCCATCACCCACGTGGGAACGGTTTGTTGTTACGGGAAAAGCGCGTGCCAGAATTCGCCGTTTCATCAGATTAAAAGAGCGCGACCAGTATATTGAGCTTGGTCATGCAATGCTTGAACGTGCATTTTTAGAAGAAGATTATCCATTAACCGAAAAGGGTCTTAAGGGAATTTTGAAAAATTTCCAAAAGGAAAATGTTGATGATTTGGAGGCAGGGGTTGGCAATGGCCATATTTCAGCACGCGATGTGGTTGAGGCTGTTTATCCCGGAACAAGAAAAAAAGCATCGGCCAAATCAGGCAAAGTAGTCCCGCTTGAGCAAGCAAGGTCGTCCCAAGAAAAAAAAGAAGGCAGCGCTATACCCATCAGGGGACTTATTCCCGGAATGGCGGTGCATTATGCCAGATGCTGTCACCCGCTTCCCGGTGATAGAATTGTTGGCATAATTACCACCGGCAAGGGCGTAACCATACACACCATTGATTGTGACACCCTAGAGGGGCTAACGAACGAACCAGAGCGCTGGATTGATGTTTCGTGGGAGGCCAATGCAGGTAAAACAGAGGCCCACGTTAGCAGGATCCACCTTATTGTTCTTAACGTTCCGGGTAGCCTTGGGGATTTATCCAATGTTATTGCCAGAAATAACGGCAATATTTCGAATCTCAAGATCATTTCCCGGCAAACGGATTTCTTCGATATGATAGTCGATATAGAGGTAAAAGACGTAAAACACCTTTCCGAAATCATTGCCGCACTGCGAGCAACCCCAGCGATCAATTCGGTTGATCGGGCTAGGGGGTGATTGTTGGATATGAGATAATGCCAGAAAGCTGTTTTTTAACTGCAAAAATCATCTTCATTTGTTTATAGTTTGAATATGTTTCAGCGTAGATCCAAACCAAACATTATTATTATGCTGCGAGAGTTCTTCTGGCCCAGTGCCGGGTGGCATCGCTCGACCAGATATGTGTTTCACCGGGTGGCGCGTATTCCAGGATCATCTTATTCGTTGGCAGCAGGGTTTGCCTGCGGAGCGGCCATTTCAATGACCCCATTTGTGGGGCTTCATTTTGTGCTGTCTGCAATACTCGCATACATAATGCGCGCAAATATACTTGCTAGCGCCATTGGTACGGCCGTGGGTAACCCGTGGACCTTCCCATTCATATGGGTGTGGATTTATAATGCTGGCTTATGGATGATTGGCAGCGGTCATGTGGGCGGAACAGAGGTTGAATTTGCAGCCGTGTTTTCACAGTCAATGGAAGCCCTCATCCGTTTTGATATAGCATTTCTGATAAAAACATCAGGCCCCGTATTGTGGCCAATGTTAATAGGTTCATTACCAACTGCACTTGTAACATGGATAATTTTTTATGTACCGTTACAGCCAATGATATCGCGCTATCAAACAAAGCGTAACCACAGGCGAACCAAAAAAAGGCGTGAGCAAAAAAAAGAAAGAGCATCGATCTCAAAAATTACGGACAAGGATATCGAATTAATGGTTTCAAGCGATGTAATCCCAGAAACCATTACTGCGGATAAAACACAATTATGAAAACCCCTAATGTGACAAACGCAGAAAATTATCTTCGTCTTGGTGTTAATATTGATCATGTTGCAACAATTCGAAATGCCCGTGGGGGGGATTGCCCCGACCCGGTACGTGCGGCAAAAATAGCAGCAGATTTTGGCGCTGATGGTATAACCGCACACCTGCGCGAAGACCGTCGCCACATTACAGATAGCGACATTCTTCGTCTGGGAGAGGAAATTAATCTTCCACTTAATCTGGAAATGGCAGCAACTGATGAAATGCTAAAAATTGCACTTCGTCATAAACCGCATGCAGCGTGTATTGTTCCTGAAAAAAGGGAAGAAAGAACAACGGAGGGCGGTTTAGATGTCATCGGACAAATCAAGCATCTGGAGCCGTTTGTTAAAACCCTTGTCGATGCCGGAATTCGCGTTTCACTGTTTATAGAACCAGATCCATTGGTTTTAGATGCGGCAAAATCGCTCGGTGCACCGGTGGTCGAATTGCATACTGGTTCGTACTGCGATGCGCCATCGGGTGAACACCAAAATAAAGAATTACAGCGCATAATAAATGCAGCAGCCCATGCCGATGAGATTGGGCTTGAATGCCATGCCGGACACGGATTGACATTCACTAGTGTAACGCCGATTGCTGAAATAAAAACCATTGCAGAGCTAAATATTGGACATTTTTTGGTTGGTGAGGCAATTTTTGTTGGACTGGGCAATTCAATTACTGAAATGCGTCGCTTAATGAATGTGGCAAGAGGCGAGGACGGAAAATGATAATTGGTGTTGGTACTGATCTTTGCGATATCAGGCGAATTGAAAAAACCCTTGAACGGTTTTCTGATCGTTTTGTTGAACGCATCTACACAGACATCGAACAAAAAAAATCTGAACGACGCGCATCAAAGGCAAATTCATTTGCTATGTTTTATGCTGCCAAAGAAGCAACCGCCAAGGCACTGGGAACTGGATTTCGCGAAGGTGTGTTCTGGCGCGACCTAGGCGTTGATAACTTGCCCAGTGGACAGCCAATAATGAAGCTGACGGGCGGTGCGTTGGTCCGTCTGGAAAAGCTGACCCCGCCTGGGATGCGGGCAAAAATTGATATATCGCTTACGGATGAATATCCGCTGGCCCATGCCGTTGTGGTTATTTCCGCAGTATCGCCAGGTATCCCATCCTAAGAAGAAGCGTCAAAAGATCTATAATTAAGGCATAAACGGCACTTGATTCTTGACAGGGGGCACACCCTCAGGCTTTGTTCCTTGCAATTGCGCTTAGATTTTAGCTGAAAATGCTTATTGTTTGATAATTGGAATTAAAAAATGTCCGAACGACCAGAAGACCTTGTACCTGACGTTGGCGAAAGTTTGCGCGCAGGTAAGGGCGCCACAAAAGATAGCGGTGGCCTTTGGGATACATCAAAAACTGTAATATATGCGGTATTGATAGCAATGTTTGTGCGTACTTTTGCTTATGAGCCGTTTTCCATTCCTTCGGGATCAATGATACCTACGCTTTTAGTTGGTGATTATTTGTTTGTCTCAAAATTTTCTTACGGCTACAGCAAGCATTCTTTCCCCTTTAGCTTGCCGCTTGTGCCGGGGCCGGGTCGGGTTATGTTTGATGAGCCCAAACGCGGCGATGTTGCAGTGTTTAAGCTGCCATCTGATGGAAAAACCGACTACATCAAACGCTTGATTGGTTTGCCGGGTGATAAAATTCAGGTAAAGGGTGGATTGTTACACATAAACGGTGAACCTGTGTGGCGTGAACCGGCCGGTATTTACACTTACCGTGACACCTATGGGCGCACACATAATGCAAAATTATATACTGAAATACTTCCTGGTGGCCGTAGGCATTCTATACTTGAAGAAAGTGATACCGATATTTCTGACAATACAATGGAATACACTGTTCCGCCCGGGCACTATTTTGCCATGGGCGACAATCGCGATAATTCAAAAGACAGCCGTTATCTAGATGATGTTGGGTTTATTCCGGTTGAAAATCTGGTGGGCAGGGCTGAAGTATTGGTGTTTTCCTATTCCGGAAGTTTGTGGAAGTTCTGGCAGTGGGGCGAAACTTTACGGAGTGAGCGTTTTTTCAAGGGCCTGAATTGATAATTTATGAATAAACTAACAAGCAAAACTACTGGTGCGGTGGAAAATATTCTTAAGCACAAATTTGCAGATGCAACATTGCTTGAAACTGCGCTGACGCATTCAAGTGCGGCTGATGTGCACATTAATTCCAATGAACGGTTGGAATTTCTTGGCGATAGGGTTTTGGGTTTAGTCATTGCGCAAATTATTTTTAATAAATTTGAAAACGAAAACGAAGGAAGTTTGGCCCGAAGGTTTGCATCTTTGACGTCGCGTGATGCCTTGGCCGAGGTGGCCGGTAATCTGGGTATAGATGATTTTGTTGAAACTTCGCCAGCGGATTCCGCCACATCGCAACGGGGAATGCAAACACTGTTAGCCGATACCATGGAAGCATTGTTAGGTGCCCTGTTTCTTGATGGCGGAATTGAGGTTGCCAATAATTTTATAAGTTCCAATTGGAAAGCATTGGTTGATGCCAATATAAAACCACCCAAAGATGCCAAAACCGAATTGCAAGAATGGACCCAAGCCAATGGTTTAGGTTTGCCTGAATATAGTTTAATAGATCAATCAGGGCCTGATCATGCGCCACTTTTTACAATTGCA
>Ga0224506_10001891_pt1 | contig 14728 bp, 8 predicted proteins | sample SF_Jan12_sed_USG_2_FD_169108 | JGI IMG/M metagenome (GOLD analysis project Ga0224506, IMG submission 169108) | Sediment microbial communities from San Francisco Bay, California, United States - SF_Jan12_sed_USGS_8_1 | ecosystem: Environmental > Aquatic > Marine > Sediment | place: USA... | reverse complement strand
CCATTGTGACATGTATTTAGTGCTCATCATCGTGTGATATTTTAGCATAGCACCGGTGAAGTTATGTAAACGATGGCGGGCTAAATTTTCTTCAGTTTGAATTATTTTTGTTATTAATGCCGGTCCAAGTAACTGCCTGTCATAACGTGAAGGTAGCAGTGTGGCAGCATGTGCCTGAGCTGTCAGCCAGTGCTGCTCGTTGCTGTATAGATCAACGGCAGCGCTTACAAACTCCTCATCACTGGCGGTAACAGCGCCGGGCCAGGGTTCCTGCTGGTGCATGCCTTCGCTGCCCACAGTGGTGGTAATGCTCGGTGTCTGCATGATCATGGCATCGAGTAATTTGCCTTTAATACCCGCACCAAAACGTAAGGGTGCCAGACAGATGCGGCTTGATTCAAACACTGTGAATGCGTTTTCAGCCCAGCCTTTAATCAAAAAACCCGTTTTGGGGTTATTTAATGCACTGGCTTTGGGCGGCGGATATGAACCATAAATATGACACTGTGCATCAGGCAGTTGCTTTCTGATCATTGGCCACAACCTTTGCAGTGTTAGTACGGCGTCCCAGTTCGGTGCGTGGCGAAAATTTCCAATCGTCATGAAATGGCTGCGCTCAGAGAAAGGCTTTGTCTTAAGCGGGCATTTGTTCAGATCAATCATAAATGGCAGGTGATGAAGCAGGCGGCTGTCTATTTTGAAGGTCTCAGTCAGTAACTGCATCTCAAAGCCTGAAATAATTAAAGAAATATCACAGCGTAAAATGGCGGCTATTTCACGCTTTGCCAGATCACTGAAAAGATCCGCCTGAGTCATATCTCGTTCAGCTTTTAACGCCTGATGGCGGGCATGACGCAAACATTGCAGGTCTTCAGTATCTAATATTTTAACAGCATACGGACACACTTTTTCAACCCGCCATGCAAACTGCTCTTCCATCATAAAGCGGTCAAACATAACGATGTCGGGCCGGTAATCTGCAATATAAGTCTCGAAACTGTCGCAGTTTAAAACGATGCTTTTACTACTGATGTCTTCACCGGCTAAATCAATCATATGCTCTGTTGGCTGAGCGGGGGTAGAAAATTCAACCTGCCAGTTCTGCTCTTTAAACAGTCGCATAATGGACAGTATGTGACTGCCTGCTGCTGATGAATTGGGCTCTGGCCAGACATAGCCAATGACTAATATTTTTTTCATGGAAAGCGGTTCAAAGTAAAAATATTTTTTATTCTGGCACAGATGGCAGCGGCTTACCCGATAAATTTAATCTGCAGCTGCGTTGGCGCGGCTGAAGTAAAGCAGAGGCTTAGAAACCTGCTAATGTAAAAGCCTGTTTGGCGTCGCTGGCTGAATAAAACTGCTCCGGCATTGTGATAGCATGGGTAACAGCGGTATATTATTTTCTGAGTATCTGTTTTAAAACGGCGCTAATCTGCCCTGGGTCGGTGCCATGATTAATTGTCTGCATTAACTGACCATCACGATCGAGAATATAATACAGGGATGAGTGATCAACCGCATAAGCCAGTGCGGAATCTTCCAGCTCTACTTTCATATACATCACACTATATTGTTGTGCGATCTGTGCAATGTCCAGTGCAGTGCCAGTAATACCTCTAATGCTGGGGTGAAAAGAACTGGTGTAGGTATGAAGTCGCTCCGGAGTATCCCGCCCCGGATCAAGACTGATAAAAAATGGCTGCACATTTTCAAGCTCTTCAGCGGATAACTGATTGAGTGCGAGTGATAAGATACCGAGGCTGGTGGGGCAGATATCAGGACAATAGGTATAACCAAAATACAGCACAACAATCTTGCCCTGATAATCAGCCAAAGCGACCGGACCCTGTGCAGAGTGCAGCACAAAGCCTTCTTCTTTTAGTTTTTCAATGGCTGCATCAGTGTTACTGGTATTTTCAGTTTGCCATATAAAAAGGGCAATGAATAATAATAAAAATACGCCGGTTGCAGTCAGTGCTTTTGTGCGTGTAAGGTTGCTAATTGCCGTCATAAGAGTATCTCTGCAGAATTAATGGATCGGTTTTTTATGCTTCATTCCGGCCACCATTTTTACCGGAACAGATAACTGTTGCTGACTGCCGTCATCAAACATTAACTCAAGATCAACATTGTCACCGGGATTTAGCTGCTGCTTGAGCCCAATAAACATAATATGCAGGCCACCGGGTTTTAGTACGGCCTCACTGTCCGCTTTAATAGCAATCTGCTTTACCCGGCGCATGCGCATCATACCGCCTTCCTTTTTATGTGTATGCAGTTCTACCACTTTGCTGACACTGCTACGAGCATTGACCAGTGCGCGATCATTTGTACCGTTATTTTTTAAAATCATAAAGGCAGCGCTGTTTGGCTGACTGCCAGGCACGGCTCTGGCATACGGCTCGATGATTGTGATGTTTGCAGCGAAACTGTTTGCTGAGAATACGACTAACAGCAGCAGAGAAGAGAAGAATTTAAATATCTTAAAATGGCTGTGGGTTTTCATAAAATATATCCATTGAAATGGGTTTAAAAAACAGAGGCAGAGAAAAACAGAATCAACAGTCTGAGTCGCTTCAGACGTCGCTGCGGTGAGGCAGTATTTAAGTAATGATATTAGTTCATGCATTGACGTAGCGGAATGTGACATAGTGTCGCACGGCTTGAGTCTGGCTGCAGTCATTGTGACGGATTGTTCTGAAGGGTAACGCTCAGTCAGTGACACATTCGCTTTTACCAATAATCAGGCGAGCTATAAATGAGGGAACGCAAAAGCCTGTGCTGACATTTATAAAAGCGGCTGCAACCAGTGACCAGCCCATTATCTGAGCTAACAGCAGGTAACCGGCTTGAAAGCCCCAGGCTGTTATTAGTGTCATTATAGTTGCCATAACACAGGCGAAACGGCGTCGTGCTGGGTAGACAGGAATCCTGACGGTATCATTGATATAGCGCAGCCCGTAATTGTAAATAGCATCAAACGGATGGCCAGGCAGTATTGCGCCTAGGGCTGCAAAAGGCACCAAAGCCCATAAAACATTAGCTGAAACCAGGTAGGTGCCAATAGCTGCCCACAGCATGCAAATGGCGGGCGATAATCTGAGCGGATAATTGAGTTGCTGATAACTGCTGTCATCAAGCCCGCAAAAGCCCTGGGCCTGAATACGCTGACGGACAACGGAAAAATTAGCAGGCATTGTAAATCCCCCTGACTTTTGATTGATTATGATTATTATGCTCTTGATAAGAACAGATGCGTATTCATTTATGCAGAAGTCAGGTGAATACTGATCTATGTCAAAATTTTTAGCAATGAGCTACCGCTAGCTAAACAAATAACCCCGGTGTCGTTGCTGTTATGGCGTATGCGGTAAAAAAGCTGGCGAGGAGTATGGCGTCATTATCTGAATGGCCGGCGAAGTAAATGCTCTTTACCGACCACGACCAGTAAAATCCCGCCCAATACTAAAGTTGTCGAGACGGTAAAGCGAAGAGTGATGGCCTCAGAGATAAATATAACGCCACCAGCGGCGGCGATGACAGGCACGGATAACTGAAGTACAGCGGCTTGTGTAGAAGACAGGCTAGCGAGAGCGAAATACCACAGCGTGTACCCGATGGCGGAAGTAATTGCACCGGATAATACGGCCAGTATTATACCCTGAGCTGAATACTCTGCATTAGACAGCGTAATGACTGTCAGCAGTAAGATAAGTGGCGTTGTTCTAAAAAAATTAAATGCGGTATCCATCAGCGGATTAACCGAGCCGCGGCCTTTTAAAGTATAGATTGCCCATGCAATACCGGCAGCTGTCATTAAGAATAAGCCGCTGAAAGAAGGGGTCGAAACCGCCGGCAGGATCAGATAAACAAAACCTGAGAATGCAATGATGACACCTGACCACTCTGTATAGTGCAGGCGGACACCGGAAATAACGGCCACTAAAATCATCGTAATCTGTACCGAGCCGAACAGAATCAGCGCGCCGGTTCCTGTATCCAGCGAAAGATAGGCAAAGGAGAAAGTCAGCGCGTAGATAAAAAGCATCAGACTGGCAGTCCAGCTGCCTGTTGCAGAGCACTCCCGGTTGTGGCGGCCAAAGCTTATAATTATTAACAGCATGATGCTGCCGGAGAGCAGGCGGATGACAGTGAAACTGGCTGCATCAATAGCGGCCGAGCCTAAAGCCATCCTGCAGAGAACAGAGTTTAAGGCAAATGCAATTAATGCAAGCGAGGTAATGGCGGCTGTTTTAAATAAAGGACTAGCAGTCATGTTGCGCAGCAATGTCGATTAACGCCATTTATCTTTCCCTGATTGCTGAAAAAAGTGTGATGCATGATAACTACCGTGTGCTGCGAATGAATAAGGGTCGTTTGTTATCTGATGTTATTCCAGATCAAAGAGTGTGTCATCAATCGTTTTGTAAAATTCGTTAATATCAATTGGTTTGGTTATGTAGCCATCAAAGCCAGCTGCTTTAGCATTATAAATATCAACAGGTAAGGCATTAGCCGATACAACAACGACGGGAATACTGGCTGTTTTAGTAGCATTTTTTAACGTCTTAAGAACCTGAAAACCATTCATGCCCGGCATTTCTATATCAAGTAAAATAAGGTCCGGTTTCCTTAGTGTTGCTAATTCAATGCCTAGTGACGGTGTATGAGCCGTGTATAAACGAAGATGATCTTTGTGTGATAAAAATTTTGATACCAGCTTGAGGTTGGCAGGGTTGTCTTCAATATAAAGCAGGTTAAATACCTTGTTGTTATGCGTGTGCTGGATGATGCTAATTGCATCTCCGTTTGTATTTTGCTGATCGCCTAGTGTGATGTCGGCTGGCATTTCTATCCAGAAATTACTGCCAATACCGTATTCACTTTCTACACCTATATTTCCGTTCATCAGTTCTACGAGCCGTTTGGTGATAACCAGTCCGATACCGGTGCCTTCAATATCAGTATGTTCTGCACCTAAACGGTTAAAGGCTTCAAACAAGCCACCCAGGTTTTCATTTTTAATACCGCTGCCGGTATCTTTGATATTGATGCGGTAAAAATCAGTTGTCGAAGTTGAAATATCGACCTCTACCTGACCGCCTTTGCGGTTGTATTTAATGGCATTTGATAACAGGTTTACAATAACCTGTTTAATGCGGACTCTGTCGCAATTGATAATGAAATTGCCGTTGCTGGCATTGCTCGTGATGGTGATATTTTTTGACTGTGCAATCGGATACACAAGAGAGATGCATTCAGTAATTAACTCACTGTAATTTACGGCTTCAATAGTTAAACTGATATGGCCTGATTCAATTTTTGATAAGTCCAGAATGTCATTTATTAACGATAGCAGATGAAGACCTGCATTGTATATTTCTTGTATATTATCTTGTGTATCGGCTGGCAGATTTTTATCAATTTTAACCAGCTGACTAAAGCCGATAATAGCATTCAGGGGTGTCCGCAGTTCGTGGCTCATGCTGGATAAGAAATCTGATTTTGCCTGATTGGCACGCTCAGCTGTTTCTTTTGCAGCAAGTATTTTCTGTTCAGTTTCTTTTATCCGGGTTATGTCACGTATTATGCCGGTGAACATGCGTTTGTTATTGATAATCATTTCATCAAGAGCAATGTCGACAGGAAAAATGCTGCCGTCTTTTTTTTCAGCATACAGCTCTCTGGTTTTTCCCAGAATAGTAATGTCGCCGTCATTAACATATTGACCAATGTAATGATCGTGCATGCGGGCATACGATTCTGGCATTAACATACTAATGTTGTTACCAATTAACTCATTGAGTGGGTATCCAAAAAGTTTCTCGGCAGCAGGGTTGGCCGACTCTATGATGCCTTTTTCATCAATGTTTATGATGCTGTCAACGGTAGCTTCAAAAACAGCGCGATGACGGGTTTCGCTTTCCCTTAGTGATAGCTCCAGAGATTTACGTCTTTCAAGCTCTCTCTCCAGCACTGAAGTATACATTTCATTCTCTCTGCATAGTTTCAGTGTTTTACCAAAGTTTCTTAAAACAGGATCAAAGATTAGTTCAAATGATAGGTTGGAATCAAATATTTCAGCCGTTAACAATAAAAAAAATTCATGATCAGATACCGGCAGTTTGAGGCCGTTAGTATATTTCAGGTTGCAGCCGAACATACTATGAATGATGGTTTTATCGGTAAAGTGACCGGCCGGAAGTTTTTCTAAAGAGTCTGGTATAACTAAAGACTGGCCTTTATTTTTTAGTAATTTGCCACAGCCCACGACCTGTTCAATACAGGCTACCGTGTCATGGCCTGTGTTGGGGGTGATGGCGGAGAGATATATGCCACAGGAAAAATCGGTGTGATACAGCAGACGTTGTAATGTTTTAATGATGAGCGGTTCAGCATGTGTTTCACCGCCAGTAATTAATGCCATTTCATAGAGGACTTGCAGGATTTGTTCGCGGTTCACAGTTAATTCCAGGGGATGTATAAAATGGCTGCATTGTGAAACAAAGGGTAGCCTGCGCGTCTGGAACCTGCGATTTCACCAAGTGATAATGCGCCAAAAAAATCTTTGTTGTCAGCCTGTTGATGTATCGTGAACAGTTCTTCCTGTGTGCGGTCAGTCCCTAAGTGCATACACCTGCCTGCACAGTAGAAGGTGAGCATTGTTGTTTCATCACAGCTAGTAAGACTGTTGACTATGTTATCAATAGCTTTCTGAGAGTCGGTTGAAATGCCCTGTAATAATGTGAGAATAGAAGATTCCGGTACTTCTCCTACACAAAAAATTGAGCCGTCATCTTGCAGTGAAACAGGAATTCGTACTAACATTTCCCCGTCAATGCGCATAATGCCAAATGGAAAGTGTGCGGCATTTTCGTAGAAGTTATCGACGGTGATTTCTTTGTTATAATGTTTAAGTGCAAGTTCTTTATAGACCTCAAAGGCCGGTCGCCAGTCTATACTGCTGATGCGGTTTCCTGTTGTCGATGTGGCTGATATTGAGCTTTCTGTTCCTGTATAACCGTGTTCTATAATCGCTTTTGTCCGGCTAGGTAAAAGTAAACTAAGCACTGCGTTGCCATATGTATGTTCTTTATCAAAAATACAGTCAATGGCTACAAATTTTTCACTACCTGCATTGGCGCCACTGTAATTAACAGTATCACCAATTTCAAAGTAAATATTGTCAATAATGCTGGAAATATTGGCTACCATGGCATCAAAGATCATAAAGAGAGACTGGCTCGTGTCCGTATCGATGTTAAGTGCGGAAATAAGCTCATTTACTTTGCCTTTGTTTTTTTCTGCATCAGTTGCTAATGCTGTAATTGTGTGTGCGGGCATTTGTCGAAAGTGAATTAATAATACGCCGTGTTGTTTAAGCGTGCCTTTAATAATTAATTGAGGAAATATTGCGCCGGTAAGCGGATAGTTGTTTTGATTAGCCTGATGTTGTAATGCAGCAATATTTTCAGAATCCGACTCGGCCACAAGTGCCAGTACGCCACCTGCCGGGTACTGTTGCGACCATTGCTTGAAGGCACCGCTTAAGCTGTGCGGTTCAAAGTCTTCAATGTACAGGTTGTTATCAGAAGCCAAAGGCACAGTACTCATTTATAAAGGACTAAAAATGATTCAATTCTAGACCATCTGACTTAGCTTAGCTGATGATGAATGTCAACAAAGTGTTAATTTCCCCGGGATATATTTGCTTGCTGTTCAGGCGATTTTTTAGAGAAAAATTTTTCTACCTATTAAAAAAACGACAGCGATAAATATAGCCGGCTACTCTAATTTATTTAAATTTTTTGTAATATTATTTTTAATAAAAAATACACAAGACTGATGAAATTAGCTAATAGCTTATGCTTAAGCGGGTGATTCTACTGACAGATGGTTTTGCCAGGCAGGTGTCTAAAAAGGCAGATGTATATCTGATAGATATCACTATAAAACAATTGTCTGCAGCATAAATTAAACAACAGAAAGGTTCGGTTGTTTTAGATTGTTTAAGTGCTTTAGTTATCAGATTACTTTTTGCTGCTATCGAGTAACTCGTCTAACACCGTGTTGAACTGTATGACATCCAGTGGTTTGGTTAAATAATCGGTAAAGCCTGAGGCCATGCCGCGTTCGATATCACGTGGCATGGCATTCGCCGTAATGGCAACGACCGGAGTCGTGTTTAGTGTTGCTTCGGATTTTATGATTTCAAGCACCTGATAGCCATCCATGTCCGGCATATTGATATCGAGCAGAATTAAGTCAGGGCATTGTGTAACGGCCAGTTGAATGCCTAGCTCAGCGGTTTGTGCTATGAGCAATTGAATGTGTTTTCGCCGCTCTAATATTTCTGAAACCAGATTCAGGTTAGACGGGTTATCTTCGATATACAGTACGGTGTGTTGTGTCTGGTTAATGGCTGATACTGCATTGTTGATGATTGCGTACTCAGGATTATGATCAGTGTATGCATGCTCGGTTATTCGGTCTCGCGGCAATTCAACCCAAAATGTGGTACCGGTTCCTACTTCACTTTTCACCTGAACTGAACCGTTCATTAGTTCAACAATACTGCGCGTGATCGATAGGCCGATACCGGTACCCTCAATATGACTTTTTTCAGCGGCCAGGCGGTTAAAGGGCTGGAACAACTCTTTGAGTTGATGGGCCGGTATGCCCGGGCCGGTGTCGGTTACCAGGATAAGCAGTCGCTCATCACCCTGATGCTGAACTTCAATGTTTACTGTGCCTGCTTTGCGGTTGTATTTGATGGCATTTGAAAGCAGATTAAGCAGTACTTGCTTTAAGCGTGTTCGATCTGCATGAACCACCGCACTGGTAAGATCAGCATGAGTAATAGTAATACCGTGCATGTCAGCCATAGGGTCGAGCAAACTTAAACATTCGCTGACAACATCGAAGACCGCAACCGGCTCCAGCGATAATGTGATATGCCCGGACTCTACTTTCGCAAGATCGAGTACTTCGTTGATCAGTTTTAACAGGTGATTTCCCGCATCGAGAATCTCTTGCACATCTGCTTTTTGTATTGTCGTCAGAGTGTCGTCATGTATCATCAGCTGGCTAAAACCGAGAATGGCGTTCATCGGTGTTCGCAGTTCATGGCTCATGCTGGAGAGGAATTCAGACTTGGCCTGATTGGCAGCTTCGGCTGCATCGAGCGCTTCGGACAATTCAGACGTTCGTGTTTGAACCAGTTTTTCAAGATTTTCACGGTGCTGATAAAGCTCGTCTTCCCGCAACTGGCGCTCTGTTTCATGGGCTATTCGCTCGGAGATGTCGGTAGAGACTGCAATGAAATGGGTGGTTTCACCCTGGTTGTTTCTGACCGCAGAAATGGTTGTTTCGGTCGGGTAGATGTGGCCGTTTTTAGCTTTATCCCAGAGTACACCGTTCCAGCTGTCAGTGGTTAATATCGATTGCCACATATCCTCATAGAAGCTCTTATTGTGGCGACCAGAAGCCAGCAGGCGAGGGTTTTTCCCCAGTAGTTCTGCTTCGCAGTAGCCGGTAATATTTTGAAACGCATTGTTAACACGGATAATATTGGCATCAGCATCCGTGATCATAATAGCTTCATAGGTTTCAAAAGCAACCGAGGCAATGCGTTGCTGTTCCTCTGCCAGTTTACGACTGGTGATGTCGGTATAGATGCCGAGCATGCCAACCACCTGGTTGTCTTTATCCAGTAACGGCACTTTTGAAGTACTCAGCCAAATCTGGCTGCCATCGGCTGCGGTGGAAGGTTCTTCAAAGTCCAGCTTGGCACTAGCCGATGCCATTACTGTCTGATCATCGGCGCGGTAGAGCTCGGCATGCTCGCTCCAGCTCATCTCATAATCGGTTTTGCCGAGCAGCTCATCAACACTGCGCATACCGGCATCTTTAGCAAACTGGCTATTGCCGCCGAGATAGCGTGATTGCCGGTCTTTCCAGAACACACGCATGGGCGCGTGCTGAATGATTGAGGTTAATAAATCTTTTTGTGTTTGCAGTTCGGCGGCGTTGGAACGATGCTGGTTAATCAGTGAACCAAGTTTTCCGGTCATCGTATTGATGCCAAGCTGGAGCCGTCCCAGTTCATCATTGGCGGATAGAGGAATGCGGGCATCCATATCACCCTCTTCTACCTGTTTTAAAACATTTAGCGAGGTATTAACGCGGCGGGTAATCAGCCGCTGGGCGATAAAAACAATGCCGGTGGTACTGAGTAAAATAAATAACAGTGAGCCGAGCAGGCCGCGTAAGGCTATATCATGTTTGAGGCGTTTATGCTCATCTGTGCTGATTGTCAGCAGCGTGGTATAGACCGGTTTGCCGCCCTGAGTATCACGAATTTTCATTACAGCGGTAAGCGTGTTGTCACCGTGAATGAATAGCGTATCCTCCGCTGACAGCAGCTGTGGCTTGAGGTCGGGCAGGCTGCTGGCCAGTCTGCCCAGGTCGGTCGAGCGGGTGGAGACAATGACCCGGCCGTTGCCGCCAATGACCATGCCATTGAGATAAGGCGCGCCGAGCAGGTCGTTCACTATAGACTGTTGCGAGATCACACTGATCTGTAGATCCTGGCTGGCAATCATCTGCCCCATTACCTGCAGTCGGGAGTGGATGCGCTCATCAATGTACTGACTGAACTGGTTGATATAAAACCAGCCAAGCATGCCAAATGCACTGACTTCAACCAGCACCACAAGCAGTGCAATGCGCGCTATAAGACCAAAGCGTTGTATGATCATGGGGCGTAGTGTGGCGTATCGGCAAAGGATTCCAGCCGGGTGTTCTGTTCCTGCTGGTAGCGAACCTGCTCAGGTGTGGCGCGACCGAGAATGGTCTGGCCGAGTTCCGGTTTATCGAAACGTGAGCGCCAGGTAGCAATATAAACGGACTGCTGCAGGTGATGACTGACAGGGTCCATATAAGCAGGATGGTGTTGCATACGCTCTTTTGCTGTCCACTTAATACTTTCGAGCTGACGTATCACAGCGTGGTTATCCGTGCTGCCGGCACGCTCTATAGAGCTGAGTAAAGCCTGGGTTGCAAAGTAAGCCGCATGAGTGACATCGCCGGGGTAAGCCAGTCTGCTTTTACCATAGCGCTGACGATAACGTGCTGTAAATTCTGCCGTGCCGGGGGTGTCCAGGTTCCATGCCCAGGTGATACCATAAAGCGGGCGCGGCGTACCCGGCGCAGGATAAAGTTCTTCCCAGTCCACTTCACCGCCAACCCATGATTGTTCTTCAAATATTTGCGGATTAATCTGAGAAAAGAGCCTGATCTGATTATTGCCACTGATGTTAATGGCAACCACATCAGCATGGATAGAGGCGACCTGTTTGAGGATGCCTGCCGGGTCAGGCAGTGTCTGCGGCACAATAACTTCACCGGCGATTATACCGCCGTATTCTGAAATATAGACTTTCGAGGCTTGCGCGTTACTGTGTCCCCAGTCGTTATCTTCGGTCAGCAACAGGACGTGCTTGTGTTTGTTTTTTTTCAGCGCGAATTTTAAAAGTGCGCGATTAACATTTGCACCATGGGCATCAAAAACAAATTTGGTGCGGTGAGCATTAGCAACGGACTCTGCAGGTGATGAAGAGTTTGTATTGATAAAAATGACACCGTATTTTTGACAGACTGCGGACATGCTGGCCGAGACGCCGGAGTCAACAGCACCCAGCATGAAACCTATTTTATTTTGCGTAATGAGTTCTTCGGCAACCTGTGCGGCGTGTTGTTTATTAAGTGTTGGGTTGCGAGAAACGAGGACAAGCTCACGACCCAGAACGCCGCCACGAGCATTAAACTCGTCGATTGCCATTTCAGCACCGCGACGATCTGCTTCTGAATGTAAAGCGAATCGTCCAGTGGTGGGCGCAACATGCGCGATAATGATGGGAGGTTTATCGGCTGCAAAAGCACTGCTGATTATGGATGATTGTAATGGTTCATGAAGCTGAAAGAGAATGAACAAGGATATAAAGCAAATTAATGTAAATCTAAAAAAACGCCGGTAGCGGGGCGGGTTAAGTGAGCAAAGTAACAGGCGCAGCGGTATATGATTAGTGTTGTGATCATGCTGCTTGTTCTGAGATCGATCGCTTCGCGTGTATTTAGAGGTGAGCACAGCGTGTCCTTATCATCGAGTGATGTTGTTATTTTTTTGCTGTTAAATAATGTTTGAATAATTAAGACTGTATATACAGCAGCTCTTTTATAAACCGCTTAAATCGAAGGCGGTTGCAGGGCTTTAATCTATGCGCAATTATATAGTGATATTGCCAGAAAAAGCGAATTAGAGTCTGCTTGTTTTTTGAGCAGAATACAGTCGGTTAAAAAAACGGAAACAGAAAGCAGTTTGGTCTAATTACAATCAGTATGCCGTCCCTCAATTTAGCTTACGTAAGGTGGGAAAGTTAACATCTGTTAAGTAAGCCAAAGTTGGCAGTTATGATAATGCACTAAAATAACCTTGTTATTTTATACCGCACGGTGTTGATATAAAAAACTAGCTGTGTAGTGGAAAATGTAACGGTAAAAGAATTTATAACCGGGATTCTTTATGGTGATGCATGACGGCTAGAAAAATGCTGAGCTTAAGCAGAAAGTAGCATTAAACGGGCATGTAATTGTATTTCTGGACTGCTGTCGGCACCAATTTTGTGCAAAACAAAATATAAAAGTAGTCTGAATTATAAACAATACATCAGCAATAATTAATAACTAATCAATGGCTTATGAAATATTTGAGTTATTGTTGTCTATGATGGCACGCTAGTTGCTCACTACCTGTATGAAAAGCTGCATTGTAAGGATGCACAAAAATGTATCGGTAGTCTGGAGAGCGGAATGAAAGAAAAGCTAGTGGTTATCGGCAATGGTATGGCAGGAATTCGTACTGTTGAAGAATTATTAAAGATCGATCCCGAGATGTATGAGATCAGCGTCTTTGGTGCGGAGCCTTATGGTAACTATAATCGCATCATGTTGTCACCTGTTCTGGCTGGTGAAAAAACCATTGATGACATCATGCTCAATGACATGCAGTGGTATGCAGATAACAATGTTACTTTGCATGCCGGTAAAGAAGTCACTTCGATAGACCGTATTAGTAAAAAAGTAATCGCAGCTGATGGTATTGAGGCGTCGTATGACCGCTTATTAATCGCCACCGGATCTGATCCTTTTATTATTCCTGTCCCCGGTAACGACCTTGAGGGTGTTATCGCTTTCCGTGATATTCATGATGTCGACATGATGCTGGATGCGGCAAAGAAAAATAAACACGCTGTGGTTATCGGCGGTGGTCTGCTGGGCCTTGAAGCTGCTAACGGTTTAATGGAGCAGGGCATGAGCGTGACAGTTATTCATCTAATGGATAAGCTGATGGAACGGCAGATGGATGGTCCGGCTGCGGCGATGTTAAAAGCCTCGCTGGAAGAGCGGGGACTGAAATTTCTTATGGAAGCCGCTACCGAGTCCATTATCGGTAAAGAGCGTGTAGAGAAAGTACGTTTTAAAGACGGTTCAGAAATTTATGCTGATCTGGTTGTTATGGCTGTCGGTATTAAGCCTAATATTAAACTGGCAAAAGCAGCTGGCATTCATTGTGAACGAGGCATTGTTGTTAATGATACTTTGCAAACATTTGATCCGGCAATTTATTCTGTTGGTGAGTGTGCTCAGCATCGCGGTATCGCATACGGTCTGGTTGCTCCGTTATTCGAAATGGCAAAAGTGTGTGCCAATCATTTAGCAAAAATGGGTATCGGTCGTTATGAAGGTACTATGACTTCTACCAAATTAAAAGTGACCGGCATTGATTTATTTTCTGCCGGAGATTTTATCGGCGACGAGAACACTGACGAACTGGTATTTCAGGATAAAGCACGCGGAGTCTACCGTAAAATTGTTGTAAAAAACAATCGCATTGAAGGCGCAGTCATGTACGGCGAAACCATCGACGGCAGCTGGTATTTTGACCTGATGCGGGATAAAACGGATATATCTGAATTTCGCGAAAATCTGTTATTTGGTCAGGCACATTTGGGTGACTCGGGTCACGGTGATGACAACAGAGTAGCGATGATGTCAGACACAACAGAAATATGTGGCTGTAACGGTGTCACTAAAGGCGAAATTGTTATCGCCATTAACGACAAGAAACTATTCACACTGGATGAAGTGCGTGCTTACACCAAAGCATCCGGTTCATGTGGTTCCTGCACCGGTCTGGTCGAATCGATCATGTCACATGCATTAGGCGGTGATTATTCAACAGCGCCACATTTAAAACCAATGTGTGGTTGTACCGATAAGTCACACGATGCTGTGCGCAAAATAATTAAGACCGGTGAGCTGAAATCAATTCCTGATGTTATGAAAATGATGGAATGGAAGACCATTGATGGTTGTAGTAAATGTCGACCGGCGCTTAACTATTACCTGATCTGTAAACACCCTGATGCTAACGTCGATGACAACCAGTCGCGATTTATTAATGAGCGTGCGCATGCCAATATTCAGGGCGACGGTACATATTCAGTGATTCCGCGTATGTGGGGCGGCATGACTACTCCGCAGGAGTTACGGGCTGTGGCTGATGCGGCAGAAAAATATAACATTGATACGGTGCACGTAACCGGTGGCCAGCGAATAGGCTTATACGGCATAAAGAAAGAAGAATTGCCACTGATCTGGAAAG
>Ga0224506_10001889_pt1 | contig 14733 bp, 14 predicted proteins | sample SF_Jan12_sed_USG_2_FD_169108 | JGI IMG/M metagenome (GOLD analysis project Ga0224506, IMG submission 169108) | Sediment microbial communities from San Francisco Bay, California, United States - SF_Jan12_sed_USGS_8_1 | ecosystem: Environmental > Aquatic > Marine > Sediment | place: USA... | reverse complement strand
ACAATGGTCATTGCTAGCAGCCAGCCTATTAGTACCTGATGGTCGATAACTGGCCATTGCGCAATAACAAAGAGTGAGGCTGCAATCAGGGTCGCAGCAACGGCCAGCATCAATGGTTTATAGAGCAGTTTTACCTGCTCGGCGTATACTTTCTGATCGTGGGAACTTAACTGCTGCAAAATTTAATCACTCTATAATTCGTTTTATTCATGACTGAATCTATAGGCTTTAAGTGTAGTCCAATAATAAAAAAACGCGTTGCTGGTGAAGCGTCTCGATAGCCAGGTAACAAGAGCCCAATTAAAAAAGCAGGAGTATTACAAATGAGGCGTAATCCCCTGTGCCTCCTCAATAATATAAGCCTTAAACCGTTCACTCAGCGGCGACAAACGCCGACCTTTGCGTTGCACCAGATACCAGGACCGGCGCAACGGGAATTTGGTCGCGTCGATGATTTGCAGGCTTCCCTGTTCGAGTTCGTTGGTGACGGTATGGATCGAAACAATACCGAGACCGAGTCCTTCGGTCACCGATTGTTTGATGGCATCGTTGGTGTTCATTTCCATGCTCGATGTCAGGCTCCGTCCTTCTGCGGCGAGGAAGCGCTCGATGGCCCTGCGAGTGCCTGAACTGGGCTCACGCAAGATAAAATCGTATTGAAAAAGCTCATTCAGCCCCACCGATTTTTGTCGATTGCCGAGCGGGTGGCCGGGCGGAGCGATGACCACTAATGGGTTCGCCATAAATTCCTGGGTCTCTATTTGCAGGCCTTCGGGTGGCTTGCCCATGATGACGATATCGGTTTCGTTATTTTCCAGCAGGTCGATCAGGCCTTCGCGATTGGTAACGGTGAAATGCAGGCTAAGAGCAGGGTATTTTGAGTTGAAGCGCGCCATTAATCGGGTGGCGACCGATGCGACGGTGGTGGCGACCGCGAGGTGGAGCTTACCCTGATCGCCACTGGCGAGCTGTTCCAGATTTTGCTGTGTTTCATCTATTTGTCGCAATATGGTTTCGCTGAGCAGGCGGATTTCTTCTCCAGCGTCGGTCAGGCTTAATTGCTTACCTAGTTTTTCGAATAGCGGCATGCCAACAACTTCTTCGAGTTGTTTAATTTGCATAGATACTGCGGGCTGGGTGAGGAATAGTATTTTAGCGGCGCGGGTAAAACTCTGTTGCCTGGCAACTTCGCGAAATACTTTTAATTGTCGGATAGTGATGTTCATTGTTTAGGGTCTTCTATCAATTGTTTTGATAAATCTGTCAAGGGCGCAGCCGCGAAGCGGTGATTCATATTTATCCTGGATGTGCTAAAAATACTAACATAAGTAAAACCTTATCAAAACCATCAAAAACTGTTAATAGTATTTATATTAAATAAGGATTATATTCGCCACAATATTCAGCGGAGTACTCATCATGGCAAAAACATATAACGCGGGTGTTAAAGATTATCGGGAGACTTATTGGGAACCCGACTACCAACCCAGGGAAACCGACTTACTGGCTTGTTTCAAAATTACACCACAGCCGGGTATCCCACGTGAGGAAGTGGCTGCAGCGGTAGCCGCGGAATCCTCCACGGGTACCTGGACCACGGTCTGGACCGATTTGCTCACCGACCTCGATCATTATAAGGGCCGGGCTTACGCCATCGAAGATGTGCCCGGTGACGATACCTGTTTTTACGCCTTTGTTGCCTACCCGATAGACCTGTTCGAAGAAGGCTCGGTGGTCAATGTATTCACTTCGCTGGTCGGTAACGTATTCGGCTTTAAAGCGCTACGTGCCTTACGTCTCGAAGACGTGCGATTCCCGATTGCCTACGTCATGACCTGTAATGGTCCTCCTCAGGGTATCCAGGTTGAACGTGACATTATGAACAAGTATGGGCGTCCATTACTGGGTTGTACGATTAAACCCAAGCTTGGTCTGTCGGCTAAAAACTATGGTCGCGCCTGTTACGAAGGTTTGCGCGGTGGACTCGATTTCACCAAGGATGACGAGAATGTTAACTCCCAGCCTTTCATGCGCTGGCGAGCGCGTTTCGATTTCGTCATGGAAGCGATTCTAAAAGCCGAAGCCGAAACCGGTGAGCGCAAGGGGCACTATTTAAATGTCACCGCACCGACGCCGGACGAGATGATGAAACGTGCCGAATACGCCAAAGAAATTGGGGCGCCGATTATCATGCACGATTATATTACGGGAGGTTTCTGTGCCAATACGGGTCTGGCGCAATGGTGTCAGGACAATGGTATGTTATTGCATATTCACCGTGCCATGCACGCAGTTATCGACCGCAACCCACACCACGGTATCCACTTCCGTGTCTTGACTAAAATTCTACGTCTATCGGGTGGTGATCATTTACACACCGGTACGGTAGTGGGCAAGCTCGAAGGCGACCGTGCCTCGACGCTGGGCTGGATCGATCTGCTGCGTGAGTCATATATTAAAGAAGACCGTAGCCGAGGTATTTTCTTCGATCAGGACTGGGGCTCTATGCCGGGCGCCTTCGCGGTTGCCTCGGGTGGTATCCATGTCTGGCACATGCCTGCGCTGGTTAACATCTTCGGTGACGATTCGGTACTGCAATTTGGTGGCGGCACACTGGGCCACCCCTGGGGTAATGCAGCCGGTGCTGCGGCCAATCGTGTCGCGGTTGAAGCCTGCGTACAGGCGCGTAACGAAGGTCGCGAACTCGAAGTCGAAGGTAAGGATATTCTCGCCAATGCCGCCAAATCGAGCCCGGAACTGAAAGCCGCGATGGAAACCTGGAAAGAAATCAAGTTTGAATTTGATACCGTCGACAAGCTCGACATTGTCCACAAGTAGACTAGCGAAGAGGAACGATTCATGAGTGATATGCAAGATTACGCTTCTAGCCTGGCCGATGCAGGCAGCCGCAAGTTCGAAACTTTTTCCTATCTGCCGGAAATGAGTGCCGAACAGACCCGTAAGCAGGTTGAATATATCGTGAGCAAGGGCTGGAACCCGGCGGTAGAGCATACCGAGCCACAAAATGCCACGGGTTCTTTCTGGTATATGTGGAAGCTGCCCATGTTTGGCGAAACCGACGTCGATAGTATTTTGTCTGAAGTCGAAGCCTGTCATAATGCCCACCCGAATAATCACGTGCGACTGGTTGGCTTTGACAACTACGCCCAGTCAAAAGGCGCGGAAATGGTAATTTATCGTGGTAAAGCGGTTTAGGTCTCCTCGTAGTAATAAGGCAAGTGATTATTTCTGCCTCTGTCTCCGGGGCAGAAGTTTATTTTCTACACAATGATGATTTGAATTATGGTCGATACAGAACAATACCTGGTTAAAACCGAACCTTATTACCGGGCAGTCGGTGATGAAATTGACATGTATCAGGCCGCCTACGATGTGCGTATGCCGGTGATGTTGAAGGGGCCGACTGGTTGTGGTAAGTCGCGTTTCGTCGAATACATGGCCTGGAAGCTGAAGAAGCCGCTGATTACGATTGCCTGTAACGAAGATATGACGGCTTCTGATCTGGTTGGACGTTTCCTGCTCGATATCAACGGTACCAAATGGCAGGATGGCCCGTTGACAGTAGCCGCGCGTATCGGCGCTATCTGTTATCTTGATGAGGTGGTCGAAGCCAGGCAGGACACGACAGTGGTTATCCATCCGTTAACCGATCATCGACGCCAGTTGCCGCTGGAAAAAAAGGGTGAGCTGGTCAATGCGCACGAAGATTTTCAGATTGTAATTTCATACAATCCGGGTTACCAGAGCCTGATGAAGGATTTGAAACAGTCCACCAAGCAACGCTTCGGTGGAATGGATTTTGACTATCCCGATACCGAGATCGAAATTGAGATCGTGCAGCATGAAGGTAATGTCGATAAAACGCTCGCAGAAAAACTCGTACAGGTCGCGCACCGCTCGCGTAATCTGAAAGGTCATGGCCTCGACGAAGGTATGTCGACGCGGTTGCTGGTCTATGCGGCACAGCTTATGTCGAAAGGTATCAGTGCTGAGCAAGCCTGTAAGATGGCGCTGGTGACACCGCTTACCGATGACCCGGATATGCGTGATACGCTGGATGCAGCCGTAAATACATACTTCTAGATTCAGTATCAGCCATGACACCTGAGAAGTTACTCGAGTACGCGACCTGTTTGCGTGATGGGGAACATCAGCATATCGAGGCGCTCGAATCGTCTTACCGCGAAGCAACGCGAGTCATGTCCATGCGGGGTCAGAGTAACTACCTCGAAGGCATGCGGGCGATGTGTTCGATAGGCCGAAATCAGGACTTGCTGCTCACCTATGTCGAGGAAATGCCCTCGGTGGCCAGGGAAGTCGGCGAAGATGTCATTCCGGACATCGTCACCGCGATGATGCATTTGTCCTCGCATACCTCCGGTAGCGTGATCACTCTGGTACTGTCTGAAATGCCATTAGTGGCACGTCGCCTTGGCGATGCCGACGTGGTACGCGGGTTCCTCAAGCTGTTGCATAACCTCGCCGGAAAAGCACCACGTGGCCTGCGTCCGATGATGGAAAACCTCGACGAGTTATTGTCCAAGCTGACACTCGGGGGGCTACGTCGCTGGGCGTTGTGGGGTGCGCAGGCTCATGCCCGCGACCTTGATGGGCAGATGGCTTATTTTGGCTTGAAGACCGACTCGTCGCGCTCGATCCTGAAAAAGGAACGACGCGGTACGCTATTCGTCGATAATCAGCGTAAGCTCAATTTCTATTTACGGGCGTTGTGGGGTCGCGCTTTTTTCATGCGTCCGACCTCTGGAGATTATGAAAACCGCGAGGGTTTAAAACCCTACATCGAAGACTACCAGATCCATCTGCCCGATGCTTTCGATGACTTTGGCGGTATCAAAGGCATCGAAATTTACCGTGCCAGTGCCGCTCATGGTGCAGCGCATATGATTTATACGGAAACACCTTTTGAGGTCGAAGGCCTGTCGGTAGCGCAAATGGAGTGTGTCGACCTGTTCGAGGATGCACGGATTGAGCACCTGGCGATACAGAAGTTTCCAGGCTTGCGAAAGCTCTGGTTAAGTTTTTTTCAGGGTTCACAGCCTGAAGGTCAACACGAAGCGGTTAGCTGCATGATGCAATTATCGAGGATGCTGCTCGGTGATGAAAGTAACGAGGCCCCGACTTTCATTGTTCAGCAGGCGAAAGCTTATCGAACCCGGTTATTAGAGAGTTCGCAGGACAACCAGATAGCACTCGATGCGGGGCTGGCGTTTTACCAGAGTTTATCTGCGCATACTGAAATCCCGTCCTTGCGCGAGCTTCAAAGCAGGCCCGTGCCCTATCGCGACGACAATCGTTATTGCTGGGCCTTTAACGAAGATAGTGCGGCAAATTATGACCTGGATTTAAATAACTTCGAGCAGCGCCAGGTGCGCCGAAATGTCGAGTTGATGGAGATGATTAATAACCTCGACAACGAACTGGCGGGTGACGACGCGGAAGAAATCTGGACATTAACCAGCGAATTCTGGCTGGATCAGGAAAACTGTACGATCAATGAACTCGAAGGCAAGGAGCCGATATCGGAGCCGTTTCGGTACGATGAATGGGATTACCATGCGCAACTGGCGCGACCTGACTGGGTGACGCTTTTTGAACGCCGGCAGGGGGTTGGTGATCCGCAGGTTATGGACGATATTCTGGAAAAATATAAGCCTGTCGCCAACCGTATCAAACATCTCGTCGACGCCATGCAACCGCAGGGTATTATACGCAAACGTGGTTATGAAGAAGGCGAGGAACTCGATTTAAATGCGGCGGTACGCGCCATGATCGACATTCGTCGTGGCATCATGCCTAATCCGAGAATCAATATTCGGATAACCCGCCAGATACGCGACCTGTCTATTGTGGTGTTGATGGATTTATCGGAATCGACCAATGAGAAGATTGGAACAGGCCAGGCTGATGATGGTGAAGCACAAACCATTTTAAGCCTGACGCGCGAGGCGACCGGACTACTGTCCTGGGCGATCGATGCCATCGGTGACAATTTTGCAGTACACGGCTTTGCCTCCGATGGTCGGCACGATGTGCAATATTATCGATTCAAAAACTTCGATCAGCGATACGATGAAGAAGCCAAAGCACGCATGGCGGGCATGAAAGGTGGCCTGTCGACACGTATGGGTGCGGCTCTGCGCCATGCCGGCGAACATCTGGTTCGACAGGAGGCGAGTAAACGACTGGTGCTGTTGATCACCGATGGTGAACCCGCCGATATCGACGAGCGTGACCCGCAATACCTGCGTCACGACGCCAGGAGAGCCGTTGAAGACAATGCAATGAAAGGCATCCATACTTATTGCCTGACGCTGGACCCGAATGCCGATCAATATGTTTCGCGGATATTTGGCGAAAACAATTATTCGATTGTCGATAATGTCGAGCGTTTACCTGAGCGCCTGCCGAATGTATTTGCGGCGTTGACGGGCTAATTAAAGCCCGAGCTTATCCGCAACAAAATCAGCATCTTTATCGCCACGTCCGGATAGATTAATCAGTATATTGGCGTCGACTGGCATATCTTTGGCAATCTTCATCGCATGGGCCACCGCATGGGCGCTTTCCAGTGCCGGAATAATCCCCTCGATTCGGGACAATTCCATGAAGGCATCGAGACACTCTTTATCGTCTATCGCGACATACTCCACCCGGCCGAGATCTTTCAGATAGCAGTGTTGGGGACCGACACCGGGGTAATCTAGACCCGATGCGATGGAGTAAACCGGTAGTGGTTCGCCGTTTTCGTCCTGCAGGTTGTAGCATTCGAAACCGTGAATCGCACCTTTGCTGCCCTTGGTGAGAGTCGCGGCATGATCCGGCGTATCCAGCCCCATGCCTGCGGGTTCAACGCCAATCAGACGCACGGTTTCGTCGGGTAAAAATTCGGTAAACAAACCGATAGCATTCGATCCGCCGCCAACACAGGCCATTGCTATCTCGGGCAGTTTATTGTGTTTTTCGAGGAATTGCGCGCGTGCTTCACGACCAACGATGCTTTGAAAATCGCGAACCATTTTTGGAAAGGGATGCGGTCCGACCACTGATCCGATGGCATATAACGAATTGACCGGATCTTGCAGATAAGCCTGAAATGCGCTATCGACAGCGTCTTTAAGCGTCCGCGTACCAGACTCGACAGAAATCAGGTTACAACCCAGGATCTTCATTTTGGTGACGTTTGGATGTTCTTTGGCAACATCTACCGCGCCCATATGAATTTCACATTCGATACCGACCAGTGCACAGGCAGTAGCCAGTGCTACACCGTGCTGGCCCGCGCCGGTCTCGGCCAGGACCTTGGTTTTGCCCATGTGTTTGGCGAGCAGAGCTTCACCGAGGCAATGATTAATTTTATGCGCGCCGGTGTGATTCAGGTCTTCGCGTTTAAGATAAATTTGAGCACCACCGATTTTCGTGGACAAACGGCTGGCGTGAAAAATCGGGCTTGGCCGACCCACGTAGTCAGCAAACAGCTGTTGCAATTCGCTCTGGAAGGCCTCTGTCTGGCTGACCTCCTCGTAGGCGGCGTTAATATCATCCATAATGGCCTTCAGTTCCGGTGGTATCAACTGCCCTCCGTACTCACCAAAATAACCATGATCATCGGGCATAGCAGCAAATTGCATCGTCATATTTTTACCTCTCCTGTTATTGTGTTATTTAATCAGCCGTTACTATAGTGGTACAAATAATTTTTTATGTTGATGCAGGTCAAAGTGCTTAAAGAGGCACCAGGGATACTATATCAATGGTTGGTATTTAAATAAGAAGGATTTGTTATGTTCGAATCTCTCATGCTCTGGTTTGACTCACTGGGAAAGGAAAGCAAATTATTCAATCATCCTGAAGATGAAGCCTTGCACTGCGCACTGGCCTCGGTTCTCTACCATATCGTTAGTGTCAATAAACAGGTGGCGAACAAAGAGAAGCAACTATTCTCCACGATTCTAAAACGAGAGTTTGATCTGAATAACGAGCAAATCGATCATCTTTATGAGACTGTCAGCTCCTCGGCTTCAGACTGGCATTCTGATTTGAATACCATTAATCAGTTTTTGAAACAAAAACCTGTGGTACGCATGAACTTCATGAAATACCTGATTCAACTAATCGATGTTGACGGTGTGCAGGATGGTGAAATGGAAGCTTTTTATGAGGCGCTGCATGAGGTGTTTCCGGAAATTAAGCCGTAAGCAACAATGCAGTATTTTTTCAACGCCATTCTTGTTATAAATAGATCCCGGCAATAACCACCAGTATAAATAACATGATAACCAGCACTTCTATTTTGATTACCGGCGCCTCTGGCGGTATAGGTCGAGCGGCGGCCATTGAATGCGCTAACAAAGGGGCACGGATAGGGGTGCATTATCACAGTAATCGTGAGCGTGCCGAGGCCGTATTGGCTGCCTTGCCGGGTGATGGCCATCGTCTCTTTCAGTGCGATATTGCCGACGCCGATGCAATAGAAAATTTGATCGAAGCTGCCGATACAGCATTCGACGGCCTTGATGTACTGGTGAACAATGCGGGTATTGCCGAATGGTCAAAATTTGAAGACATGGACTATGCTGCCTGGCAGGAAAGCTGGCAACGAGTGATTGAGACTAATCTGACGGGCCCGGGGAACCTGTGCTTTTGTGCCGGCAAGAAAATGATCACCAGGGCTGGTGGCAGAATTGTAAACGTTTCCTCGCGTGGTGCATTTCGTGGTGAGCCACTGATGCCCTGGTACGGCGCATCGAAGGCAGGCATGAATGCTATGGGCCAGTCACTGGCTCAGGCTCTGGGGCCTCTGGGGGTTTATGTGTATACCGTCGCGCCGGGGTTTGTGGAAACTGAAATGGCCGCAGAAGTGCTGGCTTCCCCTGAGGGTGACAATATCAGGAATCAAAGCAGCATGGGGCGTGTCGCTCAGCCGGAAGAAGTTGCGAAAACAATCTGCTTTCTGGCTTTAGACGCACCACAGTTTATGACCGGTTGTATTGTTGATGTGAATGGCGCGTCTTATCTGCGCTCCTGAACACTAATCGTCATCACCAAGTTCAGGATTCCAGCCCAGCTCTCTCGCCTTTTTAGTCGCCGCGTCATAAATTTCGGCATGGCGTGCCCTGAGGTCGTCGGGCAGATTAGATACCAGGCAACCATATTTATCCCACTCGGTTCTGGTTTGGTCATGAATAATTTGCAGCCGGTCATGCGACCAGTTATCGCAGGTCTCGCTCTGTGGTAGAACGCCAAATACCCAGGCATCCTTGATGATGGTGCCTATCGGCGTCATGCCGCCGAAGTGATCGTTATCAATACCGGGGTAAAGTGGTGTGGCCATTACAGTGTCCTGACGAAGTCGAGCATTTTCTGAGCGTGGCCTTTGGCTTTCACTTTTAGATCCTGCTCGACTAGATTACCGGCCTTGTCGATGACAAAAGTTGACCGGTTAATACCCATGTATTCCCGCCCCATGAATTTCTTTAATTGCCAGACACCGTATTTTTCGCAAATATCACCCGAGGTGTCAGCAATTAATTCGACCTTCAATTCACGCTTTTTAATGAATTTACGATGTTTCTCGCAGCTGTCTTTGCTGACACCGAGTACCACGGTATCGGCGGCTTCGAATTCTTTTATCAGCCCGGTGAATTCAATCGCCTCGGTGGTGCATCCCGGTGTGTCGTCCTTTGGATAAAAATAGAGTACGACATTTTTTTTACCGCGAAACTGTGAAAGCGTAACGGATTCTTCGTCCTGGTTAAGGCTGGTGAAATCGGGGGCTGGCTGATTGAGTTCGGGCATGGGTGTTTTGGTTGACTGTTTGATGACGAGGTATGATAGTTGAGTTGGGGGGAACTTCAAAATTGATTCGTTGAAAATTTGGGAGCTTATGTATAATTAAGCAATGAGATCAGTTTTTGGGATTCGTTCCTCATCCCATTAACCTACTCGCTCCGCCCACATCGGTTGGCCGCTGGGCACAGCATTATGCAAATCAAACCAATAAAAGCATGAAAACAACAACAATAATAATCATATCCTGCATAGTCGTAACGATATCAGCCACCACCTTTATGTATATAGCTAATCCCTTTGGCACTAGCTCAAACGATCCCAGGGCGAGAATATTTGGTATCGTCCCCTATCGAATTCCGAGCAAATCGATGATACCAACGTTACAGGTCGGAGATTTTATACTGGTAAAAGCGGGAGCCTATTCCAGCGAGATACCTGAAATTAATGATGTGATTGTCTTTAAATATCCAGAAAATAGAAACCAGGACTTTGTCATGAGAGTTGTTGCAAGAGAAGGTGAAAATATGACCTTGTCAGATGGAAACCTGGTAGTAGACGGAAGGGATATAGACCAGTCCTACCTTGATTTGAAGAATACTATTAAATCTAATTCAATGGACGGGAGTTTGAATGTGCCCGAAGGGCATTTATTTGTTCTTGGTGATAATAGAGATCATAGTAATGACAGTCGATATTGGGGCTTTGTGCCAATCAAGGATGTTGTCGGTAAAGTCAGCATGATCTGGATGTCTGATGATATTGATCGCATAGGAAAGAATGTAGAGTGAGTACAGTGGTACCGGAGTCAAACCTGACTCTGACACCTAAACTCAATGCTCAAACCGCCCCAACCTCAGAAAGTTTATAGTCTGTTCGATCACTACCGGACGATTCATCATAAAAGTATGGCTATAGGGTAAAACGATGAAATCCGACATCCCGGCAACTCGTGCACTTTCGGTCGATACCTTGCCATCGTCTTCACCGGGGATCAGTGCCGAGGATAAGGCGTTAATGCTCTTATTACCGGCGATGATACCGACTTCATAATCTACCGGGCCGAGAGATTTCGGCAGGCTGTCGGCACCAGTGCCCAGTTGCTTACCGGCGGGTCCGTTGATTAATGTGAATAGCTGAAACCGGGACAGTTGATCGACCAGCTCGGAACCCGTGTTCGGTGGTGCGAGCATAACGACTCGACCAAGGTTATCGAGGGTTTTCTTTTCCAGATAGCAACGGATCAATATGCCACCCATCGAGTGAGTGACAAAATGAATTCTTTCCGGTGAATATTTTTCGATACAAAAGTCAATGGCCAGCGGAATGAAGGTTTCAGACAGTAATTCGATAGGCTGCTCGCGCGAAGGATAACTGCAATTGTAAGTCTGATATCCGGCTTCTTGCAGGGCTTTTTCTATCGACTGCATAGAGCGGCTGGTGCGCGCCAGACCGTGTAACAAAATAACGCAATCGTTAGTGGGTTTTTTCTTTTTTGAAGTCAAAATCAAGCCTGCCTTATGATGAAAAATGCCTAAAGGGGAAAACGAACAGACAATGGGGTATCGTTATATTCGACCTTAATAACAGTTGAAAGGATTCAATATTATAACCCTTGTTTAGTTTTACATTATGCGATTTAATAAATAGGGTAGAGGGCAGTTATTGTACAGTCCTATCAGAGTCCGCTCGCAGACGTTAGGAGCAGATAGACGTGAAGAAAAACCGACTGTACTCGTCGGAAAATAGAAAACAGGCCTGTTACCAGCTTTTATTATCAGGCACAGACGTCTGCCTGCATGAAATAGACCTCGATGGTCATCTTATATCTATGTATCCCCTGGCGCTCAAATCACCCGATCTGAGCTTCGATGATGTTCGTGGTTGTCATTATCCTGATTTATTCGATCAAGACGATCGAACCAATTTAAAAGACTTGATGGAACGGGCGATACAGGGTGAGGCTTTCGAGTATGAATTTAGCTTCGAAATAGAGGGGGACCAACAGGTCTTTTCATCGAGTTTTGTCCCCATAACCGATCTGCAGGGGCAGATTGTTAAGTTAGCAGGCTTTACTCAGAATTTTAGCGTTCAGATAAAGGCTACTATAAAGCACGAGCAGTCGTTGGATCGCTTTAGAAACCTGGCAGATAACATAGATGGCATTGTCTGTGAAGCCGATGCGATCAGCTATCAATTTTTAAATATTAACCAGTTTGCGGTTCGATTACTGGGTTACCCGCCTCATGTGCTAAAAGCCCCCGACTTCTGGCTAGATAAAATGCATCCCGAAGATCGTGAATGGGTGCCCGATTATTGCAATAAGTGTCGGGAAGAAGGCCCAAGTTCCTATCATATAGAATATCGGATGATTGCGGCTGATGGTCGCGTCGTCTGGTTACGTGATTTCAGATCGACCGGTTTCGACAACCAGTACAGACGTGTCTTACGCGGCATCATGGTTGATATTACCGAACGCGTGGAAGCAGAAAGACTTTTTAGAGACATGGTAGATGCTATCGACGGTATTGTCTGGGAGCGTACCGCAGGCAGTGATCGACTGAACTTTGTCAGCCAACGGGTGGTAAATTTGCTTGGATATTCGGCGGACAGTTTACTGGCCTCCGGATACTGGATTCAAATCATCCATCCTGAGGACCGTAAAAGAGCCGTAGACTATTCAAGGGAATGCGTGAAAAGCGAGTTGAAACAGTTCCAGCAGGAATATCGGATGATTGCAAGTGACGGTAGAACTCTGTGGTTTCGCGACTGTGTTACGGTTACCCGGGAAGTGGGTAAACGACCTTTGTTGCGCGGTATAGTGATAGATATTACCGAGTGGAAATCGGCCGAAAGCTGATTTAGTAAAGTCGCTGTACCCTGAATTTCCTGGTGGTGTTAAAATCATTAATTTTTAGACCATCAGGAATCTAACCATGGGATGTCAATATTTCTCGCCCTGCGAACACGGTTCGGGCAGTTTCACCATTCAAATCCCCAAAATAACCTTTGGCCGGGACTGCTTGCAGGAGGCAGGTGCCAGAGCCGTCTCGCATGGTATGTCGCGTGTCGCTCTGTTTACTGATCCGTTTTTAAAGGATGGAGCTTATGTCGAAACTGTTACCGGATCACTAAAGGCGGCTGGCATCGACGTCGCTATTTTTTCTGAAATTCGAATCGAGGCAGATGACGCCAGTGTCGAGCGCGGTGCTGCCTTCATAGCGGATGGTGAATTTGATGGTGTGGTCTCTGTTGGTGGTGGGTCGGTCATAGATACCGCCAAGGCGGCGATGTTGTATGCGCTTTACCCAGTCGGGGATTTTCTTGATTATTTTGCCGCCCCCATTGGTGCCGGGAAGCCAATGCCAGGGCCGTTGTTACCACATTTAGCCTGCCCGACTACATCGGGCACTGGCTCTGAATGCACCAGTATTTCGGTGATCAGGATTACTGAGCTAGATACCAAATTTGTTATTGCCAGCCCTGTGATGCTGGCCAACGAGGCTTTAATCGACCCCGCCTGCTGCGATAGTCTGCCCGGTAATATCGTTGCCTCAACCGGTTTTGATTTACTCAGTCACGCCATCGAGTGTTATACCGCGAAAGCCTATACGCAATGGACGAAAATCGAAGACCCGACCAAACGCCCGCTGATACAGGGGGCTAATCCCTGGAGTGATCTGGCCGCGACTAAAGCATTGGAAATAGCCGGTGAATACCTGGTTCGAGGCGTCAACGATGCCAGCGATCACGAAGCGCGCGACCAACTCATGTGGGGCGCGTCGCTGGCGGGTATGGCCTTTGGTAATTCGGGGACGCATTTGCCGCATGCGATGTCCTACGGCGTGACGCATTTAATGCGCGATATCACCACTAGCGACTACCCGGTGCCATCGCCCTTTATCCCGCATGGCATTAGCGTGATAGTCTCGGCCCCTGCGATTTTTCGTTACGCCGCCGAGGGGGCGCCTGAACGTCATCTTGAGGCAGCGACCAGCCTGAAGGCCGATATGAAAGGGGCTGGTCTGGATGACGCCGGAGAAGTGGTTGCCGGACGTATCATCGATTTGATGAAACAAACCCGTATGCCAAACGGTTTGACCGATCTCGGCTTCAGTGCCGATGATGTAAAGTCGCTGGCAGCCTCGTCTGCAAGGCAGGCGCGGGCGATCAAAAATACACCTCGAGAGACTAATCTACAGGATATCGAGAATATCTATAATGCGGCATTAAGCTATTATTAGGTCGTTATAGTCGTCATATACCAATAAAATCAAAAAGGAGGAAATTATTCATGAAATGTAAAGCCGCGGTGGCCTGGGAGCCGAATAAACCCCTGCAAATTGAAGAAGTGGAAGTCGAAGCACCGCGTGAAGGTGAGGTTTTATTGAAAGTTCACGCTTCCGGCGTCTGTCATACCGATGCCTTCACGCTGTCGGGTGAAGACCCGGAAGGAGAATTTCCGGCGATCCTCGGGCACGAAGGTGGTTGTGAAGTCGTCGAGTGCGGCCCGGGGGTGAAAGACTTAAAGCCGGGAGATCATGTTATCCCGCTTTATATCCCCGAATGTCAGGAACCTGGCTGCGGTTATTGCAACTCCAATCGATCAAATCTGTGTCAGTCGATAGCCGGTACCATCTGGACCGGATATATGCCCGACGGCACCCGGCGTTTCAAAGTAGGTGGCAAGGAAATTTATCATTACATGGGATGCTCGACGTTTTCTGAATACACCGTAGTCCCGGAAATAGCACTGGCCAAAATAGCCAAAGAAGCGCCACTCGATATGGCCTGTCTGCTGGGCTGCGGTGTGACCACTGGTATTGGTGCAGTAATCAATACAGCGCAGGTCAGGGCGGGTTCTTCGGTTGCGGTGTTTGGGCTGGGTACTGTCGGTTTGTCGGT
>Ga0224506_10001888_pt1 | contig 14736 bp, 16 predicted proteins | sample SF_Jan12_sed_USG_2_FD_169108 | JGI IMG/M metagenome (GOLD analysis project Ga0224506, IMG submission 169108) | Sediment microbial communities from San Francisco Bay, California, United States - SF_Jan12_sed_USGS_8_1 | ecosystem: Environmental > Aquatic > Marine > Sediment | place: USA... | reverse complement strand
TACCCAAAAACATCAGACCTGCATAATGTCCAATATGAGCATGGGTCAGAATAACACCCGAAAACTTATACCCTGAATACTGGCTTTCGACATACTCCAACTGGTCCCTTATATCTGGCGTTGCATCAACAATCCAAAATTGCCTTACATTATGATCAATCAAAGCGAGCGACGCGGCAGTATCAGCCTCAAGGGTTCCCACTCTAACTGCCTGGCAATTACTACACTGGCAACCTAATTGAGGTAAACCCGCGTCCTGGGCAGCACCCAGTATCATGACTTCAATCTTCATATTATTATCCAATTTGATGCACCAATTATTATCCCTTCTACCCTGTTGGATAATGACATAACGAACAGGATGCTGATGACTATTTATCTTGTTTACCGTAACATAACAAATCATTACGACACATTAAAATTCAAGGTTATTCATGACATCAAATTCATCGAACAATATGGCCGACGAACTGTTATCACTCAAGGTTCCGCCCCATTCCATGGAGGCGGAACAGTCTGTTTTGGGCGCATTATTGCTAGACAACACACAATGGGATAATGTCTCGGATATCATCACCGCCGATAGCTTTTATCACCCGGCCCATCGGACCATGTTTCGGACCATGGATCGCATGGCATCCCTGTCGGAACCCTTTGACCTGGTAACTTTGGGTAATGAATTAGAACGTGATAACCAATTAGACGGCATTGGCGGGCGGGTATTCCTGGCAGAATTGGTTGAACAGACACCCAGTACATCAAACGTTGTAGCCTATGCAGAAATCATACATGAGCGAGGCGTGCAGCGACGATTAATCCAGGCCGCTGGCGACATTGCCAGTAGCGCGTACCAACCCAATGGTAAAGACGCCGATACGTTAATCGATGATGCAGAACGCTCTGTTTTCAAAATCGGCGAAGACCGACCTAACGAAGGTGCACTACTGGAAGTTAAGCCACTGCTAAAAAAGTCGGTTGAAAAAATCCGCCAGCTATTTGAGGCTGATGAACCTCTAACCGGACTCACTTCAGGTTTTTCCGGACTAGATCGCCGAACAACCGGATTCAATGCGGGTGAACTTATCATCGTTGCAGCGCGACCCTCAATGGGTAAAACTACCTTCGCCATGAATCTGGTTGAATCAGCCGTAATGGCTCAAGACAGACCTGTATTGGTTTTCTCACTGGAAATGCCCGCCGATCAACTCGTTACTCGTATGATTTCGTCACTAGGGCGAATTGACCAAGGTAAAGTAAGAACCGGTAAACTCGAATCCGATGACTGGCCGAAACTAACTACTGCTGTCAATATGTTAAACAACAGACCGCTTTTTATTGACGATACCTCAGGTATTAGCCCGAGCGAGATGCGTTCACGTATACGGCGAACTTGCAGGGAACACGGTAGCCCGGCACTCATTATGATCGATTACCTTCAGCTAATGAAAATTAAAGGCTTTACTGAAGGGCGAACGGCCGAGATTTCTGAAATTTCCAGATCGTTGAAAGGTATAGCCAAAGAATTTGAGTGCCCGGTGGTGGCCCTATCCCAGCTTAACCGAGCACTAGAGCAACGGCCGAACAAACGCCCGGTTAACTCAGACCTAAGAGAATCAGGTGCCATCGAGCAAGACGCCGATCTTATTCTATTTATTTATCGTGATGAGGTTTATAACGAAGAAACAACAGAAAAAGGAATAGCTGAAATTATTACCGGAAAACAAAGAAACGGACCCATTGGTACCGATCGTTTGGCATTTATTGGCAAATATACCCGATTCGAAGATCTCTCTCCGGACTACATCGGAAACTTTTCAGATGAGTAGAGGAGCCCGCGCGATCATCGATACCCGGGCCCTACAGCATAATCTGTCTGTGGTAAAAAAAATGGCTCCCCATAGTAAAACCTGGGCCATCATTAAAGCCAATGCTTATGGTCATGGCGCACTTACTGTTGCACAGGCGCTAAATAGGGCTGATGGCTTCGGCGTTGCTACACTGGATGAGGCCCTGGAACTCAGAGCTTCGGGTATCGAAAACGACATATTATTGTTAGAAGGCTGCGTCAATTTTACACAAATGATTGAGGCTTCAAATAACAATTTACATATTGTCATACACCAGACAGAACAACTATCCTGGCTGGATAAGCTGTCAACCCGACACCAGGTTCATCTTTGGATAAAAATTGATACCGGCATGCATCGCCTGGGTTTTGAACCAGGCTTCATCCATGAACATATTAGCAGGATTCAACAACATCCTAATGTCAAAACAGTTGGCCTATTGAGTCACTTTGCCTGTGCAGATGAACCCGATCACAGCCTGAATAAGATACAACTTGAGCGCTTTGCTCACTTCAATAGCTTTAACTTGCCTCTAAGCATGGCAAATTCTGCCGCCATATTTAAAATACCCGAAGCCCATCAACACTGGATTCGCCCTGGAATCTCCCTGTATGGTGCAACACCTTTTGCAGATATATCCGCAGCTGATCTTAATCTTAAACCCGTCATGACATTAACGTCTGTTGTGATTGCAGAACGTCAGTTAGCTAAGGGAGAATCTGTTGGATATGGTGCCTCATGGTTAGCTCCATCTGACAGAAAAATTGCCACTATTGCACTGGGTTATGGTGACGGATATCCCAGACAGGCTCCCTCGGGGACACCCACCTGGATTGATGGCAGAATTGCACCATTGGTAGGTAAAGTATCTATGGATATGATCACCGTAGATGTCACTGACATTCCAGGCTCGGTACTCAATAAGGATATAGAGCTATGGGGTAATAATTTACCCGTAGACCAAGTCGCAAAGCATATTGGTACTATTGGGTACGAACTACTCACCCGGGTCTCGGCCAGAGTAAAACGTATATGAAAGGTTATAGCATTTTGTTTGACTGGGATGGTTGTCTGGCCAATACATTGCCACAGTGGTATCTCGCACTTAAAGAGACCTTTGACGAATTAGGTTTACAAGCCAATGACACTGAACTGCTGCTGAGCATGCAGGACTGGGCCCATTTGCCTAAATATGGCGTGACTAATGTTCCACAGTTTGCAAACTCCCTGTACGCCCATTTTTACCATCATCTGGATGAAATAAAGCTTAACCCGGGAGCCAAAGAGGTCTTAATTGAATTAAATGACAGACAGGCTAAATTAGCCATTGTAACTTCCAGCCCCCTGATGAAACTGGAACCGGTACTAAACAGACTAGAGATAGGTCATTTGTTTCATACGCTAATAACCAAAGATGACGTGGAATTTCTAAAACCTCATCCAGAGCCACTACATTTAGCCATGAACCGTCTGAATGCTTTACCGCATAAAACCATCATGATTGGCGATTCGGTTGTTGATGTTCAAGCCGGGAAGTCGGCAGATATTCGAACCATCTGGTATCACCCGACTCACAACGCTGAGTTTCATGATGCCGAACTTATATCAGAGCTAAACCCGGATAATAAAATACGTCACTGGCAGGAAGTCGTTGCGCTCATTTAAAAAAAAGCCATCTAAAGTGATGGCTTAAAAGGGGTACTATGTTTCCGACTGCTATGCTAAATAAAAAGGACAATTCAAATTACTTTTCAAATCAACATCTATAGTCTATTAAAAAACATGCAAAGATGTGTGTAGACCTTGTAAATGTTGGGTAAATCGAAAAGTTCTGAATTTTCCTCGGCTTAAAATGAGTCAAATCCAAGGGGAATTACTATGCCTATTCAAAACTTTAATCGAATACTGTTAATTGATGACGACCTGAGTCTGGGGCAATTGCTTCAGGAATATCTGGAAATAGAAGGTTTTGAACTGGAGACTGCACACAATGGTGTAACAGGAATCCAAAAAGCGGATAAAAATTTCGACCTGATATTGCTCGACGTCATGATGCCAGACATCAGTGGCTTTGATGTATTGAAACAAATCCGCCATAAGGGAAACAAAACACCCATCCTGATGTTAACCGCCAAAGGTGACGAAATGGATCGCGTCCTGGGTCTGGAACTGGGTGCTGACGATTATCTGCCGAAACCCTATTCCCATCGTGAACTGGTAGCTAGAATTCGCGCCCTGATTCGACGTGCCCATATAGATTCTGATGGTACAAGCAAGCACATCCACCTCACAATTAACGGCATCGAAATTGATACAGCGACTCATACAGTGAAAGTCAATGATCAAGAACTTGAACTAACCACAACTGAATTCAGGGTGTTGCAGGCATTGATGCAGGAGGCTGGTAGCGTAATAGACAAAAACAATCTGAATATTGCCGCACTAGGACGCCCCATTGAATTATATGATCGCTCAATAGATATGCATGTTTCCAATCTCAGAAAGAAGATATCGTCGGCATCAGACGATAGCCAGAAAATTAAAACCATCCGCGGTGTCGGTTATTTATTTGTCAACAGTGAATCTTAATGCGCCCCAGCCTTATTTTATCCCGAATTAACCCCTGGCACTCATTGTTTGGGAAAATATTTCTTTGGTTTTGGCTAACATCTCTCATTATTATAGCTATCACGACCTTTGTGGTTAAAACCATCAACCAGCCCTACCAACTAGATCAACCCACTGACGGACAGATGGTTGTACTAGTCAACCAGGCGCGACGCATCACACAGCTCTATACCGTATTGGGAGCAGAGGCATTTTCTCAACTGCATTTTATTAATGAACGAGAACGCACCCAACTTTACCTTGTCGACGAAGACCTTCGGATAATCGGAACACCCAGACCTCCTCGTGGTGTTTTCCCGCTACTATCGGTGATGCTGGATCAAACGCAACCAACATTGGGATTTTGGCGCCGCGAAGTGTGGCTAGGACCGGTTAAATTACTATTGGGTGATCAATATTATTATTTACTTCTAAGGGGCATTCCAGACAGCTCTCAGGTAAAGCTGGATCGCTTTTATAATGAAAGTCTTATATTGAGTGTCGCATTACTAATGAGTGGCCTATTTAGTGCCGTTCTGGCCTGGTCATTTTCAAGACCTCTAAAACAATTCAGACGGGCAGCTCAACAATTTGCCAGTGGCAACCTGTCCTCTCGTGTCGGCATAAAAATGACCGGTCGTCTCGACGAGTTCGGCACTCTGGGACGAGATTTCGATGACATGGCAGAACGACTGGAAAAACTGGTACATGCACAGCAACGTTTATTAGGCAATGTGAGCCATGAACTCCGCTCACCCATTACCAGAATTCAGGTCGCGTTAGGAATCGCCTATCAAAAAGCCGGTCCGGATGCAGAAGGTATATTAACTCGGATTGAACGTGAATCTGAAAAACTGGAAGAAATGATTGCTCAGGTTTTAAGGCTGTCTCGCCTGGAAAATCAGTTACAAGACTTGCAAAAAATCAACATCAGCCTAATTCCGCTACTCGAACAGCTAGTTGACGATGCAAATTTCGAAGCAAGTGCCAGCAACAAAGGGGTCATTCTGGACGCACCACATCAGATAATAGTCTGTGGTGAGGCAAATCTACTCCACAGCGCAATAGAAAATGTAGTACGCAATGCCATTCGCTATACGAGGGAAGAAACCAACGTAGAAGTGATCACGCGCAGCCTAACCATTGGTAAATGCAACAAAGTAGAAATTGTCATTCGTGACTACGGTCCAGGAGCTAGTGAAGAAACACTGAAACACCTATTCGAACCCTTCTATAGAGCAGTAGAAAACACATCTGACGGCGGCGCCGGCCTCGGACTGTCTATTGCCAAGCAGGTGATAACAAGGCACGGAGGCACTATAAATGCCAGAAATCACATAAATGGAGGACTAGAAGTAGTCATCCATCTTGAATCCTGCAAAATTGATCCGCATACACTGTTAAAAGACGAAGCTAAGTCTCCTCACAATGACAGTGACAAAGAAGACCATCATGAAACTTGAAACTGAACGCCTTTGGCTTATGCCCCCTGATCAGGAAATGACACACGACGTGTTAGCCCTGCACAACAACAACAAAAAGCACTTTAGCTTGGGTTCACCGCAAAATGTATTGGAACAGACATCACCCTTATTTTGGAGAAATAAGCTTTCAGCCGAGAAACTGTTATTCGCAAAAGATATGCAATACAACTTCTACGGACGTCTCAAAGAAAACAACCAACTCATTTGTCATGTTCAGGTTTCAAATATTATTCGAGGGATATTCCAGGCGGCTCATCTTGGCTATAAAATTGATAAAGAGTATCAGGGAAAAAGCCTCATGTTTGAGGCGCTTGAATGCGTCATCTCCTATCTATTCGAAGACCTAAACCTACATCGCCTAATGGCAAATTACCAACCACAAAATAAACGCAGCGGCCACATATTAGAACGTTTGGAGTTTGTAGAAGAAGGTTATGCAAAGAACTACCTGTTTCTGGATGGAGCCTGGAAAGACCATATTCTCACATCAAAAACCAATGAAAATTTCGATACCAGTGAATTACTCCAAAAATCATGACACCTGCAATTGACTCTCTTAAAAAGCTCGGCATAGATCACCAGATCCATAAGTATCAGGTTGATGATCAGGGTGAGGGATACGGGCTTGCTGCCGCAAAAGCCCTCAACGTAGCCCCTAACCAGCTCTTCAAGACCCTGATCATAGCGACAGAAGCCGATTCCAGTACATTAGCGGTAGCCATAGTTCCTGTTTCCAAACAACTATCACTCAAACATGCTGCTGTAACCCTGGGATGGAAAAAGGCGGTGATGGCTAACCAGATAAAAGCTCAGAAAGCGACCGGATATATATTAGGAGGCATTAGTCCCCTTGGCCAAAAAAAATCACTTCCGATGATGATTGATCAGTCCTGTCAACAATTTGATATTATTTACGTCAGTGCAGGAAAGAGAGGTATGCAGGTATCTCTAAACACCAATGAGTTAATTAAACGGCTTAATATAACGACCGCGCACATTACCGGATAAAAAATCATCAATTAGCGAAAAAGCATACAGAAATTGAAAAAATAGCTGGCAATTCAACTGAAATCGATGGAGCAAAACAGTTTTTGTGATACGGTTTCACTAGCAACCTACAATAACAACATATAAAAAGAGTCCTTACCTATGAAGCAACTATTTACGCTAATAACCATCATTACTGCGAGTTTGTTCCAGTTGGCTAATGCCGCTGAAAACACGCCTTTTGGTCAATGGGAAACTATTGATGATGTTACCGGAAAAGCCAAAAGCATTGTTAATATCTGGCAGGATGGCGATGAATTAATGGGACAGATTATCACCATTCTCGACCCGGCAAAGAAAAATAAAGTCTGCACAAAATGCTCAGGTGCCAACAAAGACAAGCCAGTTGAAGGTATGGTATTTATTTGGGGTCTGGAAAAAGACAATGACTACTGGACCGGTGGCAAAATTCTTGACCCTGACAATGGCAAAGAATACAAAGCCAATATCACAGTAATTAACGACGGTGAGAATCTGGAAGTTAGAGGCTATATCGGCTTTGCATTAATCGGAAGGTCTCAGATATGGAATCGTGTGCGGTAACTGTCCTGCCTGTCTAACGATTAAACCCCATTTGCTGTTTTAGTGAGCAAATGGGGTTCTGAATCCTAAACGTCTTAAAAGTAATTACCGTCTTTAGTCATGGTATTCATGACTGAAAAAGTCCGAACTCCTTCTTCGGTAGCCAACATCAATACATCGGCAGGTCTATTTGCAAACAAACCGTTAGTAACAACGCCAACTATGTTGTTCAGTGTGGTTTCAAAGGCCTTCGGGTCGGTAATCTCTAACCCGTGAATATCAATAATCTGATTACCATTGTCAGTTACAACACCTTCTCGCCATACCGGGTTACCGCCTAACTCAACAATTTTACGTGATACATAACTACGTGCCATAGGAATAACTTCAACAGGTAATGGAAAAGCCCCCAATACGTCTACATCTTTACTGGCGTCAGCAATACAAATAAATTTTTTGGCAACGGCAGCCACTATCTTTTCTCTGGTAAGTGCTGCACCGCCACCCTTAGTCAAATGTAGTTTCTTGTCTGCTTCGTCGGCACCATCAACATAAACGTCAATCTCAGTAACCGAATTTAAATCAAACACCTCAATACCAACTTTTTTTAGCTGTTCGGCAGAAACTTCTGAACTGGCTACCGCTCCACGGAAACGATCTTTATGAGCAGCAAGCACATCGATAAATTTCGATGCCGTGCTTCCGGTTCCAATTCCTATAATAGTATCTGCATGCAAATCAGATAAAATTTCTTCGAGTGCGGCTTCTGCAACAGCCTGCTTTAGCTGATCCTGATTCATTAGGGGTTTCCTGTTATTTTTCAATATGGATATTATATGCTAAAAAACACCTGAAATAGAAAATGCATCTGTTACCTTAATAATATTTAGGTAAACTGTGGCATACAAATGTAATCTACAATCTGAGTGAATATGTTAAATAATCTAGTCAAAAAAATTCTGAACGCCAAGGTTTACGGAGCGGCTATAGCCACTCCTCTGGATTTGGCAAAAAACCTGTCTAGCCGACTTAACAATCAGATTTGGATTAAACGTGAAGACCTGCAACCAGTTTTCTCATTTAAAATTCGTGGTGCCTACAACCTCATGGCGCAACTTACCGAAAAGCAGAAAGAAAACGGCGTTATCTGTGCGTCTGCCGGTAATCATGCTCAAGGTCTGGCAGAGTCTGCCCGTTTAATGGGAGTAAAGGCAACCATTGTCATGCCGAAAACGACGCCTGAAATAAAGGTATCTGCGGTTCGTAGTAAAGGCGCAAAAGTTATTCTACATGGTGACGCCTATGATGATGCCCTGGAGCATTCGCTAGAATTAACTGAAAAACAGGGGTTTACTTACGTACACCCCTACGATGATCCCTATGTCATGGCAGGTCAGGGTACAGTCGCCATGGAGTTACTCAGCCAAATTGAATCAATAGATGCGGTATTTATCCCTGTCGGTGGAGGTGGCCTCATTAGCGGTATGGCGGCCTATATCAAATATTTGAGGCCTGAAATTAAGGTCATTGGTGTAGAGTATGAAGAGTCCGCTTGCCTGGCAGCTGCGTTAGAAGCTGGCGAGCCAGTAAGATTGTCCCAAGTCGGTATCTTTGCTGATGGCGTTGCGGTTGCCCAAATTGGCGAACACCCCTGGCAGATATGCAAAGACCATGTTGATCAAGTAATTACCGTTACCGCTGACGAAATTTGTGCGGCGATAAAAGACGTATTTGATGACACACGATCTGTTGCAGAACCCGCTGGTGCATTAAGCATTGCCGGTATGAAAAAATATATTGAAGCTAATGATATCAGCAACCAAAATCTTGTCACTATCTGTTCAGGGGCCAATATCAATTTCGACCGGTTACGACATGTCGCTGAACGTGCCGAAATCGGCGAACATCGAGAAGCCGTGCTGGCCGTTACTATTCCTGAAAAACCGGGCAGCTATCAGCACTTTATCAATGTCATTGGTCGACGATCCATCACCGAATTTAATTATCGATATGCCGACAAAATTAGCGCCAGAATTTTCGTTGGTATCCAGGTAAGTGGTAACGAGGATCGGCTCACTTTGGTTAAGCAACTTGATGAAGAAGGTTATGCCGTACTCGATTTAACTGAAGATGATTTAGCAAAATCGCACATTCGCCATATGGTTGGCGGTCATAGCACGGCGGTTACCAATGAAGTGATCTATCGGTTTGAGTTTCCTGAGCGCCCGGGAGCCCTGTTGAACTTTTTAAGAAAACTGGGGAAAAACTATAATATTTCGCTGTTCCATTACCGTAATCACGGCGCAGCGTATGGCCGGGTTCTCTGTGGTATGCAAGTAAAGCCGGAATACCAGGCCGAATTTGCAGCTACTCTGGACGATCTAGGTTATCCCTATTGGGATGAGACAGAAAATCCGGCCTATAAACTTTTTCTAGGCTAGCTGCTAAGTCATGGGGTTTTTATCAATGCTAATTCCGACCTGTAACGTCGAAACGCAGCATTCAGACTCAAACCCAACTTGCCGAACGACAGACACACCAGAAAGCCCGCTATCCGGTAAGTATCTGTATAGAACACCCAAAGCAGCAAACTGGTCAAGGCGGATATATGCAGCCAAAACTGCGGCCAGATAGTGTCATCGCTTATGATACTTTTCATATCTGGAATACGTCCCGTATACATTGGCTCGGCAGACATAGCGCTTTGCTGCAAATGTAACCAAACTAAAAACGGAACAATCTTGTACAACATGCCATTGACTAGGGTAACAACAAATCCATAAAGAAAAAGTATTGCGACTATAAAATGCCATTGGTTAGGGTCTAATCGTTTGTACCCATCAATTAACCAGCCCCTGGATAGCAAAATAATCGCACAAAGCAGTAACGACAATAGTGCCACTCGCCAAAACCAGAACCCCGTATCCCTTATCCGACGCTTTCGCTGACTTTGTAACCGCATGGTCTGCAACGAAAACGACAAAAAGACTAAACCTACCAGAAAAATGGCAAGACGCTCAGATAGTCCTGACGTTATCACACCCAATGCAACTAACATCCAATCGGCTGATAACATAATGAGACCTGAAAATAGCACAGGTAATAGCAATTTTTTAAATAATCCAGGGTATTCCGGCGTCATTTGAAACATTGGAATCACCTGAAATGCAATGGCAATGATTAACATGGTGATCCAGCCAATCAGTCCCCATAGCTGATGTAATTGTGACAAGAACACAGAATAATATAAAAAATAATAGCCCTGTGATATTCGAATAAATATGAGTAATGCTGCCAGGCACAGAGTAATAAATAACGCAATTAACGCCAATTTCATACCTGCTGCACTTGTGTGTGTCGGTATGGCACGCTTTAAAGATAGCGTCATTGCAATAATTAGCGCCACTAAAGCAGGAATTAAAAAAGCACTGGCAAGTCCGTACAATAGGGTTATTCGAAACAAAAATGCGAAAACAAGCAACAAGGTTCCCAGACTAATGCCCAAATGCACCAGCCAACTAAGCCCCTGAGCATGATTAACGGACACACCAGCTACCACAGGCAGCATTTGAAACAGGGCGCCAACCATAACCATAGTTATAAAACCTAGTACCAGCACATGAACCAGCGCCAGGGTTTCAGGCTGCCATCGGCTGATGACCATGGTGTCACCCATAAAAAAAATCAACATTCCAGACAACACCCCGAACCAGGGTCCGGTTAGCAGAAACCTGAATGGAATGCTAATAAGGGGTGCCTGATCTAATTGAATACCTGCGTACATTTAGTGCCCCTTATATGACTCTAATTCAGCTAACACATGGGTATCTTCAGCGCGCCAGATTAGTAGAACTACAGATTTTGAGTCATCGCTATCAACCTCTTGCCATAAACAACCCAGCTGTTGTAATAACGGAAACAACGGATTCGGCCTGCGCTGATACCTCACCCGTAAAAACTGACCTTGCAACAAATTTCGTGCGGCACTCAGTGATCTGTCCAGGGGTTCACAGGGTTCTAAATCACTAACATCCAGAAATATTTCAGGCATGAGATTTAATTGAATCGACTATTGTTGAACCCTTCCCAGACAAAGCCTGGTCACTCATGGGATATAACATTTGTTCTTCTTTCAAATTATGCTGCTGCATCAGAACTAAAAAGGTTTCACTCAAGCCCAAATATGTCTTCAACCGATTCTCGGTTATTGCCTGGCTCATATCGGCAAACAACGTCAACATCTGTTGATGTTCCATACGCATGACTTGAGTAGGGCCCATAGTTTGGCCTGTAGCAGATTCGAACGCCGGGAATAAAATCTGTTCTTCCTGTTCGAAGTGAATATTCATTTGAGTCTCAAAATCTTTAAAGTAGTGACTCGTTGATTCCAAGTCCCCTTTAGCAGCATGGTTCTCGGCCTGTACAAAAATATCGTCACACCGGCGGTGTTCAGAGGTCATAAATTCACTAATCATTGTTTTCCCCTTCGTTGGCTTATTGACTAAGACTGCTACAAATCAATATATTTGTCCTTAATAAATATCAAGATCTTGTTATGATAGTTACTGCAACCTTTTTTGATGACAGAGCGTATTCATTGACCCATATACCACTTAATTGCAACAAGCAGGTCAACGCCTTAAAAAAGACCCCTATTTTCTCAGGACTAGATACTGACAGCCTGATTAGAACGGCAGAACACTCCAAACAAGTAGACCTGCAACGGTCTGATATTTTGTTTCAGCGAGGTGATGAATCCCGAGGTATTTATCTTGTGTTGTCGGGTCAAATTAAGCTGGCATTGTTGTCAGACCATGGCGATGAAAAGGTAATCGAGATTATTTCACCTGGCATGACTTTTGGCGAAGCCGTCATGCTGATTAACAAGCCCTATCCCGCCTATGCCATGGCATTGATGCACACTGAACTTCTGTACATTCCAAAAGAAACCATTTTATCCATGGTGGAGAACCAACCTGATTTTGCACTGAGTATGCTGGCGGGAGTGAGCAGGCGATTGCATAGCCTTATGAAAGATCATGAGATGGTCACCCTGCACTCGTCAGTTCAAAGAGTTATTGGTTATTTGTTGAGCTGTGTTAACGGTGATCAGCCATCCGGTGAGATTCAAATTAGACTTCCGGCAACCAAAGTGATAATTGCCTCAAAGTTAAATCTGACACCAGAAACCTTTTCTCGGGCCCTGCACAAATTACAGCAAGAAAACCTGGTTACTATCGATGGTCGATCCATCGCCATTACAAATTTAGATACATTGAAAGCTTACGGTCATTCCGAGGCCTAGTTTAGTGATAAAGGCCATCAATGGCCTTTATAAACTACCTTAAACTGCTCTAAAACCAGGAGCATGTCTTCTGTTGGTTGAATACCGGCTTCTAAACATTCTTTTGAAAAAAATTCCCAGTGTGCCTTTCGCCACCAATCAAGTGAAAGATCTCCTTCACCTTCCTTGGCTGCAAACGCTTCAGTCACATTAGAGAATTTACACTCTGAAACCCAGGTCGTTTCAATAATACAAACCGGTTTATGATTCCAGTCAGTGACGACCTGTAGATGCCCCACTGACGGCAAAGGCTCACCCTCAACTTCATACCAATACATCATGCTGCAGGTGGCCACTTTTTGACCCTTGAGAATCAAATCGGCACACAAATTCGCATTAACTTCGTCAGCGCAAAAATAATCTGAACTAAATGACTGATAACGGCTCTTTTCACGTTCATCCAGAGTCTTTAAATAGTCATCTAAAAAACGTTGTGACATTTTATTCATTATTTAATTGGTATCCCTACTCGTTTAACTTTTTGTCGTAAACTGCGGTAAACTGTCAATAGTATAATGGCAATTAGCAAAGTACGATTGCGTTATTCAGGTTAATAGTCATTTAATGGACTATTATCATCCGATTAATTACCCATACGTAGGAATAGCCACAAATGTTTAAGTTCACACTCCATAACAATACAAGGGTTCATTTTGGTGAAGACCAGATAGCTCAAATTACCAGTGAAATTCCAGCCAATGCCCGAGTATTAGTGACCTATGGTGGTGGATCCATTAAATCTAATGGGGTATTTCAACAGGTAAGTGACGCTCTTAAGAATCACCAATGGTTTGAGTTTGGCGGTATAGAACCTAACCCACAATACGACACGCTTATTCAGTCTTTGGAAATCATTAAAGCTGAAAAAATAGATTACTTGTTAGCAGTAGGCGGCGGTTCTGTTGTTGACGGCACCAAATTTATTGCCGCCGCCGCCTGTTTCGAGGGTGATGACCCCTGGGATATTATTGCCAAACGCCATCCTATTGACTCAGCGCTGCCTATTGGTGTCGTTTTAACTCTGCCGGCAACCGGATCAGAAACCAACCCTGCTGCTGTAGTGACCCGTAATGGCAATAAATTATCATTTTATAACCTGTTAGTGAGACCAACATTCGCCATTTTAGATCCCTCCGTAACCTTAACGCTCAATGATAGGCAAATTGGCAACGGGGTTGTCGATGCCTTTGTTCATGTAACTGAGCAATATTTAACCTATCCCGTGAATGCCAAGGTGCAGGACCGATTAGCCGAAGGCGTCTTGGTGACGTTAGTTGAAGAAGGGCCAAAAGCTCTGGCACCGGACTCCAAAGATGATCTGGACGTTCGCGCCAATATTATGTGGTCTGCAACCGTGGCACTCAACGGACACATTGGTGCAGGCGTACCTCAAGACTGGGCAACCCACATGATTGGCCACGAATTAACCGCACTGTACAGTATTGACCATGCCCGAACCCTGGCCATTGTCTTACCCGCGTTGCTAAAACATCAACGTGTTCAAAAACAGCAAAAATTGCTGCAATATGCAGAACGGGTTTGGGGCTTAACAGACCCAATGGATGAGGCTAAAAAAATAGACTTGGCCATTGAAAAGACAGAACACTTCTTCCGAGACATGGGCATGCCTACCAGACTATCTGACGTCGATTTAACGGCTAAAGATATTGATAGCATAGTGGCCATGTTAGAAAAACACGGCATGTTAAAACTGGGAGAACAACAGGATATTACCCTGGCTGAAAGTCGGAAAATTCTGGAAATGGCCTTGATTTAATGGTGTTAGCTTAAGGAAACTGGTTTAATTTTTCCAAAAGAAGAAACGGTCATCAGGACGTCAATCTGATCCCTGATGACCTGCTAGAAGCTTATTGATAAGTTAAAG
>Ga0224506_10001887_pt1 | contig 14747 bp, 16 predicted proteins | sample SF_Jan12_sed_USG_2_FD_169108 | JGI IMG/M metagenome (GOLD analysis project Ga0224506, IMG submission 169108) | Sediment microbial communities from San Francisco Bay, California, United States - SF_Jan12_sed_USGS_8_1 | ecosystem: Environmental > Aquatic > Marine > Sediment | place: USA... | reverse complement strand
CCGGAAATCGCAAGTTTCTGGCGCTTCATATGGAGACGGATCAAGAGCCTGAAAAAGGGGCTGTCATTATCCTGCATGGGCGCGGCTACCATCCTGACTGGAAAAACGTGGCCAATCCGTTACGTATAGGTTTAACGGAGAAGGGTTGGGATACCCTGTCGTTACAAATGCCTGTGCTGGAAAAAGACGCGACTTATTATGACTATGTTCCTGTTTTTCCTTATGCCCACCCACGCATTGAAGCAGCAATACGGTTTTTAAGAGAAAAGGGTGTAAAGCGGGTCGTATTGATTGCACATAGCTGCAGTGTTCATATGTCGATGTCGTGGATAGATGATACCGGCGGCAAGGGCATTGATGCTTATGTGGGTATTGGCATGGGCGCCGTTGATTATAAACAGAAAATGAAAAAGCCTTTGCCGCTGGACAAACTCAAGGTACCCATTCTTGATATCTATGGCGCAAAGGACTTTCCAGCAGTTCACCGCTATGCATACCGACGACTTATGAGTAGTGAAAAGGGCGGTAACCCGTTGTCAAAGCAAGTTGTTGTGCCAGAGGCTGATCATTATTTTACAGAGATGGGAAAACCCCTGTTAGAAGAAATTAGCAAGTGGCTTGATACGCTATTGGTCACAGATAAATAGAATTGATGATATTAACTATCTGTTGCCATTATTGCTCCTGGCCTGTGCGGGGATAACCCGACAAATAAAGCAAGATAGATTGAGTCGTAGTTGATCATGATCAATGTAATTCCACCTTGTTTTGCTACTGTCAGCCGTAAGGAAGGTTGTTTTTCAAACTCGGTTTTCTGTTCACTTTTAGAGGAAATATCGTCATGAGAGTAACAACCACAGATCCAATCTCATTGCATGATGTCTCGCAACCAGAAGTGCATCCTTTTGTGATTGAAGGAAAGGGAGAATCGGCGCTTAAAATATATTTTGAAAATGAGAAAAATAAAAGAACCTATCTGGACAGGCATAAAAAACATTCCGGAAAAGATTTTAGGACCAACCTGAATAAACCGGTCTGACCCCGCGCGGCACGGAGAGGCTGCCATACTCCTCTGAAAATGCAGGTAGTGAAGGAACACTACCTGTAGAGGCGGTGCCCATCAAACAATTCTTTATGGAAATTAGACCAGATATCCATCCTGACGATTGAAGTTATCAACTGGTTTACCCTTATTTTTTAGTATAGTAAAGCATAATTGATTCATCTTAAGCGAGAATCATCAGAAAAGATTTGCTAGAATAGACCGGATATATAGGGGAAGGGGCTTGCTGAACATAAGAATCAGCAGGCAACCAAATCAATCAAGGGGATGAAAAATGCCGAAAGTAACATTTGAGGACTGGTTGGAGATGTCTGACGAGGAACGCGGGCAAGCCACTCAATCGTGGAATCTCGGGAATGGAGATGGCAAAGAGTTTGCCAATAAGGCAGCCGATTTACTGAAACGTGAATGCATCTATAACCTGTTGGAAATAGATACTGCTGAATGTGATGATAGCTGGTGTATTCAGGCCTACATGGATACATTTGATTATGAAAAGTTGAAAGACAGAGAGACAGAAAAGTTTCTTGGTTTCAAGATTTCATTTCACAATATCGAAGATTTTAATAAATAGAATATTCAGTCCACTACTTATAGACGAAAATATCCAGCAACAGATAAGTAACAAGCATTACTGATATCCACAATACCATACTGCCTGTTGGCCAACTCTCGGAAAGGTGGTATTTGGATATGTGCCACCTGAAGAATGAGTCGCGCGAATTGCGCATGGCGGCGACAGTATTTTTCAGAATCATATCTCTTGTATTTGACAAAAATATTAACCCGCGATGTGCACCGGCCGGAAGTAATTTCCTATAAAACCATTCAACATCCAGATTGGTTGAGCGTAGCTCCGGTGGGTGAATTCCCCGCACAGTCATCCAGACGAATGCCAGCGCTGCAAATATAAGCAGTTGCAACTGCGCAAGCACATGAGTCATATCGTATGGCCAGTATTCCATCTCCCAAGGCAACAGAGCATACAGGTATTGCGGTTGCACACCGATGAAAATGCAAATTGCTGCCGCCAATCCCATGGCAATTAACATATTGACGGGCGCCTCCTTGGGGCGGAGTCCCGAGTCATGAGCAAAAAATGCAAAGTAGGGTATTTTTATTCCGGCATGGTGCAATACACCTGCGGATGCAAACAGTGCAAGTAGCCAACCATAGCTGTAGCCTTCTTTTAGCAATGCAGTCATTACCATGGACTTGCTGATAAAGCCGCTGAACAGGGGAAATGCCGAGATTGAAAGAGCCCCTACGATACAGAATGTCGTGGTTTTTGGCATCGTCTTATATAGTCCGCCCAAATCGGAAGCTTTGATGTGACCAACGCGATACAGTACGGCACCCATGCTCATAAACAGTAAGGATTTGTAAATTACATGACTGAAAGCATGAGAAACGGCACCATTCAGCGCAAGCGCAGTCCCAATACCGATACCCGTAACCATAAATCCTAATTGGTTAATAAGGCTATAGGAGAGTGTTTTTCTGAGATCATTTTCAATAACCGCAAAGAAGATCGGAAAGCACATCATGGTGAGTCCGATATAGATCAGTATCTCTTCTCCCGCAAATCCCCGGGCTAATGCGTAGATCGCAAGCTTTGTCGTGAATACTGAAAGAAACACGGCGCCGGTTGGTGTCGCCTCTGGATAACTGTCGGTAAGCCAGGTATGCAAAAAAGGAAATGCGCACTTGATTCCAAAAGCGATGAAGATCAACCAGCTAGCAATTCCTGTAAGACCAATATGCTCGAATACCAGCGACCCCGTCGTCTGATAGTGTATCAATGCACCTGCCAGCAGGAACAGACCCGACAAAATCTGAAAAATCAGATAACGCATGCCTGCATCAATAGCTCTTTCTGTACCTCGTGCCCAGATAAATACAACTGAGCTTACGGACAGCAGCTCCCAGAAAATGAATAGCGTAATTAAATCCCCTGCAAATACCGCGCCCAGAGTACTCCCAACATAAATCAGTCCGGAAACTTCCTGTTTAATATCGTTCACTTGAAGTGCAAAAATTGTTGCGAGAAAACCGGCAAGACAAAACAGGTAGCCAAAAATCAAACTAAGCTTATCTACTCTTAACAGAGTTAATTCGATATTCAGTATTGAATAGGTAGAGAGAATGTTCGGATCAATATTAAGCCAGATATGCAAGGCCGCAATAACAGGGGTTGCTAACAGAATAATTTTACGGACAGGTCCCCGAATTCCAATCACTAAAATGGCTGCAAGGAAAAACAGAACAAAAGGTGGCATCTCACTCATCGTAATAGTTTTCCTTGCGCATAACCAGCTTGCGCAATATGTTTGAGAGAACAACTAGCAGGACGTAAGCCGCAAAGCCATAAATAGCATAAAATGCCGGCATTTCTTCCCACGCCATTGTTGTATGGCGATGGAGTATAAAGTCGGCTATTACTAATAGAAGACAGATACTGTAAAACACCCTTATTATCCACTTGATGTTTTCCGGTTTATCAAAGAAATATTTTTTTTCAGACATGTTAGTTATTTCCAATTGCCAGATTCGCCAGTTGATAAAAATGGTTTGAATAGAAAAACAATACTATACACATGACGGATGTGATAATCATCGCCAATAGAATTGTCTTTGGCGCTTCATTAATATGTGTATGAGCGATCCCGCCAGCCGGTTTACCAAAAAATGCACGTATTGGAATAGGCATTAAATAGGCAATATTCAGCAGGGAGCTGAGCATCAAAACACCGAGCAATAGCAGGTTGCCGGACTCAATTGTGCCCAGGCCGAGATACCATTTGCTCCACATTCCACCAAAGGGAGGGAGTCCGATAATACTTAAAGTGCCGATTAAAAAAGCACCGAATGTAACAGGCATTGCCCGGCCGAGCCCATCCAGCTCACTAACCAGTTTTTTATGCGTAACAACAAGGATCGCACCGGCGGCAAAGAATAATGTGATCTTTGAAAAGGCATGCATAACAATATGAATGGCAGATCCAATCAGGCTTGATTTCGTTGCCAACATCGTACCCAGCACAATATAACTCAATTGGCTTATTGTTGAATACGCCAGTCGCGCTTTAAGGTTATCCTTGGTCATGGCAATCATGGACGCTACCAGAATGGTTATTGCGGCTACCCAGACAAGGCCACCTGTAACATCATTAGCCAGAATAAAGTCACTACCAAAGATATAGATTGTCACTTTGAGCAATGTGAAGACACCGGCTTTAACAACGGCGACTGCGTGTAGCAGTGCACTGACTGGAGTGGGGGCAACCATTGCTGCCGGCAACCAACGGTGAAATGGCATTACTGCGGCTTTACCAATCCCGAATAAAAAGAGTGCGTATAAGATGCCTGCCCATGCCGGATCAAGTTTGCCCGATAAAATACCGTTTTCCTGAAAAGTAACGGTACCCGCGACATACCATGTAATAAGAATACCCAGCAGGAAGAAACCAATAGATGTACCTAACAATATGCCAAGATAGGTTCGTCCGGCATGTTTTGCCTTGTCTGTACCCGAATGTGTAACTAATGGATAGGTTGAAAGAGTTAAAAATTCGTAAAAAAGAAACAATGTAAACAGGTTGTCTGCGTAAGCTATTCCCAGAGTACAAGAAATAGCAACAGCAAATGCCGCATAGAATCTTGTCTGATTCTTTTCATGATGACCACGCATATATCCAATTGCATAAATTGAAGTTACAACCCATAACAAGCCCGCTACCAGTGAAAACAATACACCCAGTGATTCAATCCTGAAGGCAATTGCTATTCCGGGTAATGGCTCAGCAATAGTAAGAGAAAACTCCTCACCGTTAAGAAACCGGTTAGCGATCGTAAGAACCAGAAAAGCGACTATTACAGATGTGAGCAGGGTTATCCCTTCTCTTACGTTAGGGTTGTTCCGCGCAGAAATAATTCCAATGACACCTGCCAGAGGTAATAGCATTGTTGTTAGCATCAGTGTTTCCGCGCTCATTTCACTATTGCCTTTAATGCTTGTGCGGCTTGTTCTGAAACACCCACTGTCAACTCGGTATCCAGTCCAAAATAGATATTGGCAAAAACCAGCACCCATGTGGGTGCCAGCAATAATATTGGTGCTTCTTTCAGATTTTGTTGTGATTCTGTTGCCGGTTTGAAATAAAGCGCTTCAATTAATCTTCCAACATAGATAACGGCAAGCAAAGATCCTGTTAAAATAGCTGCAACCGATATCCATGCGCTTTGTTCTATTGCGGCAAGCACCAGATACCATTTGCTAATAAAGCCGGCTGTACCGGGAACGCCGATCAAACTCAAGCCGCCGATAACAATAGCACCAAATGTCCAGGGCATTTGTCTACCTAAACCATGTATATTATCCATGCGACATGATCCGATACGATAAATAATTGCGCCAACTGCCATAAATAAAGCACCTTTCATCAGCGCATGATTAAAAAGATGAATAATTGTTGCGGTTACACCTGCAGTAGAAGCCAGACCGATACCCAACACCATATAACCAATCTGGGCGACACTTGAATAAGCCAGTAAACGTTTAACATTTGATTGATAAATAGCGTAAACCGACATAATGATTATTCCGGCAATACCTAATAGAACAAAAAAATCACCAATAGGGATTGTTGCCATAAATCCACTGGGCATGACATAAAACAAAATACGAATAACCACATAAACAGCAACTTTCGTTGCAGTAGCGGAAAGAAATACAGTAATCACGGATGGTGCATAGGTATAGGCATTAGGCAGCCAGAGGTGTAGTGGAAACAATGCCAGCTTTAATGCAAGACCGATTAAAATGAATGCAAAACCGGTGTGTATGGTTTTAAGCTCAGTTACTTCTGGCAGTATCCTTGCCAGATCGGCCATGTTCAATGTGCCTGTTTGTGAGTAGATAAAACCTACACCTATCAAAAAGAAAGTTGCACCAAGGGTTCCCATAATCAGGTATTGATATGAGGATGTCAGAGCCTGTCTCTTACTGCCAAGACTAATCAATACGTAGGAGGACAGGGATGATATTTCCAGAAAAACGAATACATTAAAAATATCACCTGTTTGCGTAATGCCCAGCAGTCCGGTAAAGCAAAGTAAAAACGCACTATAGAATAGCGGGATTTGATGTGGCGGGATTTCCTTTTCTGCACTCAATAATGCATATGGAAGAGTGATTGCAGCAATACCGGAAACAATCAGCGCAACAAAGGCATTTAGTGTATCAATACGATATTCAATTCCCCAGGGTGGTTTCCATCCACCCAGCTCATAACTGATTACACCACCATTAATTACCTCCCATAATTGCATGCTGGCAAGTACTACACAGATAAAAGTGGCGACCAGAGTTGACGCCCATGGAAGTATGCCTCGCGGCAAAACAGCAACAATCAGAGCAGTGATAAGAGGAATTACAACAAGTAATAAACTAATATGTTCTTGCATCACAGGGAATGATCATGCTCGTGAATTTCATCTTCTTCGATAGTGCCATACGATTCTTTAATCCGAACAACCAGCGCCAGAGCCAGCGCTGTTGTGGCCACACCAACGACAATTGCGGTAAGGATTAATACGTGAGGCAATGGGTTAGAGTAGAGCTCAACGCCTTCAGTAATAATAGGTGCTGCACCTCCTTGCACTGCCCCAATACTGATATAAAGGAGAAATGCCGAGACCTGAAAAATATTCAACCCAATAATTTTTTTAATAAGATTGCCGCGACTAATTACAATGTAAAAGCCAACCATCATTAAAAATATGGTAATCCAGTAATTATAGTGACTGAAAATAAAATCCATTATGGTCTGGACCTGCCGACGAAAGAAAAAAAGATAATCAGCATAACAGCAGAAACAGTTATACCTACACCAAGCTCCACTAATAAAATACCCAGATGCTGGCCGGCGACTGGTGTGTCGGCCAATACAGAGTAGTTGAGATAGTTGCCGCCGGAAAAGATTGAAGCTATTCCAACACTGGCATAGATAAGAGCACCAAGACTGGCAAGTATGCGTAATATTGCAGTAGGAATAATTTTTTCAGCAGCATCAAGACCAAAAACAAGCGCATAGAGAATAATAGATGAGCTAAAAATGACGCCTGCCTGAAAGCCGCCGCCAGGACCAAAATCACCGTGGAACTGCACATAAAGCGCAAACAAGATAATGAGAGGGATCAGGAATTTTGAGATGACCCGAAGGATAAGGTTATGTGTCATCTTTTTCTCGTTCTTTTTTTATGGCACTTTGTTTTGTACGTTTACCACCAATTAATAACAATACCGCAATTCCGGCGGTAAAAACAACCACCACCTCACCCAGTGTATCGAAACCTCGATAACTGGCTAATACTGCTGTGACAACATTCGGAACCCCTGTGTCCGGGATAGATTGCTTAATATAATATGGTGCGACATGCTTTTGAGCCGGTGCTTCAGGATCACCAAATGCAGGGATATCCAAAGTACCATAAACCAGCGTAGCACCTGTAATAATAACCACGGCTAAAGGCAGCCAGGGGCGATGTTTTCCTGTGTGCTTTTCTTTTTGTACTTTTGTTAGTGCAATTGTGGCAATCATTAATACAGTCGAGATACCAGCACCTACTGCGGCCTCGGTAAAAGCAACATCAACAGCATCCATAACAACGAATAAACCGGCAGAGAGAAAACTGAAAATACCAAAGAGCATGATAATGGCAAAAAGATTTGTCATGCGCACTATGGCTATTGCAGTAATTGCAAGAAATGCTAACAAAACGATGTTAATGACAATGTCGATCAAGATTTATTCTCTTTGTTGAAGTTATCAAGCTCAGGTTTCAGACCACCATGCATTGCTGCGTTGGCCAAGGCATGGGATGCGGTTGGGCTGGTAAAAAAGAGAAATATAAAAATAAGTCCAAGTTTAAATGCGGCGAGAGTTACTCCTGCCTGCAATCCGAGTCCAAGCAGGATTAACATTGCACATAACGTATCGGTTATGCCTGCGGCATGTTGCCGGCTATAAAAATCAGGAAATCGATGGATGCCGATCGCGCCGATGATGCCCAACAGGGAGCCTGAGAGAAGACAAACCCAGCTCAGAATATCAATTATCATTTCCGGTCGCATTTAACTGTTTAGGGTTTTCTTTTTCTGACGAATATAAATTGCCGTAAACGACCAGTTTTAATACGGCGACAATCCCAATAAAATTGATTAACGCATAGACTAATGCGATATCCAGCAAGTCAGTTCTGTCAGACAAAAAAGATATAATAGCAATCAGCAATACGGTTTTAGTGCCAAACATATTAACTGCAGCAATACGATCATAAACAGTAGGTCCCATGAGTGCGCGCGCCAGAGCGAGCCCCATAGTAACCAGTATTGCCAGAATTGCAGCAGTAAACATTGTTTATAATTATCCTAATCGGGTATTAGTTTTGCCATGCTTCCGCCGGCCAGGCATTCGGCAGATTCTTTTGTTAGCGCGTGAACGATTATTTTATCATTAGTCAGTTCCACGCTTACAGTGCCTGGAGTCAGGGTAATGGAGTTTGCATAAATAACGCGACCCAGATCTGTTTTTTGCGGCACTGGTATTTCGATGAGTTGAGGGCTGATTGTTCTTTTCCCCGGTTTTATTATTCTTTTAACGACATCCATGTTTGCATACACGATTTCGCGCAAAATTTTAATAAAAAACAAAGGGAGTTGCTTGTAAAGATGGAGAGGGTAGCTTTCATGATCCACAACATCCATGCGTTTAACCAGAATAATAGTGAGCAAGACTGATGTTAGCCCAAGAATAAGCAATAAGGGCTCAGTATGCCCTGATAATAAAAACCAGAACATAAATAGAAATATGCTATAACTGAAAATCTTCATATCAATACGCCCTCTATATTTTATTATATTAGACATTATCTATGAGCGCATGTCTTTAATTGATGAATTGTTATTATATCAACCAGAGCTATCTGAATACAGAATACTGTATTCAGATAGCTTAATTGCTAGTTTTCCTGGTTTACTTCTACTGGTTTTTCTACTACAGGCTTATCATTAGTGGATGATGTGTTAACGCTTTCAGGTCTGTTATTGTTATCTGAAAACGCCTTATTTCCATTTGGTTCTTGATTTGGTGTCTGACTAGCCGGAGCAGGTGCTGAATTAGCAGATGGCACCGATGATTGAGATGCAGTCGCGACAGGTGCTACCGGCTGTGCCTGATTTCCCTGTGCGGTGCTATCATTTTCCTTGTTACGTGGATTGTTGCGTCGTCTGTTTCCACCCCGGCGGCTACGGTTGCGCTGTTGATTGCCAGAGGATTTTTTCTCGCCATTATTATCATTAGTGGCTTGTTGTGTCTGTTCCTGTCTTTGCCCCTGTTGGCGGCCGGACGTTTTCTTTTTGCGGTTACCCTGACTGCGGCGCTGTCCCTGACCCTGGCCCTGACGTTGCTGACCACCACGCCCACCTCTGTTATCAGAGGATGTAGATGAAGATGACGACGACGACGAAGATGAAGATGATGGCGATTTCTTCCTTGTTGTGGTGTTATCTTGTTGTCCAAATATACTTCCCCATAGACGCTTGATAAAACCTTCATTATTTGAGGAAGGTTCCTGTGTGCGTGCAGGAGGAATAATCTGTTTAACAGCAGGTTGTTCTGCCAATGATTGTGCACCTGCTACTGTTGCAGTTGGTACCGTTTTTTCAGGTTCAGTCACCATGGTATAACTTGACTGATTTCTGGCTTCGCCCTGAATTTCACTGTCGCGCAATCTTTCGACATGATAGTTTGGCGTTTCAAGATGTTCATTTGGCACAAGGACAATGGAAACCTTGTGTTTGGTTTCTATTTCGGCAACTTGCATACGCTTTTCATTGGACAGGAATGTGGCGACATCCAGAGGTAACTGGGCCACAATACGACCAGTGTTTTCTTTCAGGGCTTCTTCTTCAAGAATGCGTAAAATAGAAAGTGAAAGTGATTCAACACTGCGTACAGTACCCTGACCATTACAACGCGGACATACATCCTGAATAGCTTCACCCAGTGATGGACGCAGACGCTGACGTGACATTTCAAGCAAACCAAAACGGGAAATACGACCAACTTGAACACGTGCACGGTCCATTTTCAGTGCATCACGCAGACGGTTTTCGACTTCACGCTGGTTTTTGACCGGTGTCATGTCGATAAAATCAATAACAATCAGACCACCGATATCACGTAAACGCAGTTGACGTGCAATTTCATCAGCCGCTTCAAGATTATTACTCAATGCGGTTTCTTCAATATCACCACCCCCCGTAGAGCGGCCAGAGTTAATATCGATAGAAATCAATGCTTCTGTGTGGTCGATAACAATCGCGCCACCGGAAGGCAGGCGTACTTCACGCTGAAAAGCGGATTCAATCTGACTTTCAATCTGAAAACGACTGAACAAGGAAACATGATCGCTGTGCAGTTTAACCTTGTGCAGATTATGAGGCATGACCTGTTGCATGAATGTGCGGGCACGTTCAAACACTTCAGGGTTGTCTATCATGATTTCGCCTATGTCCTGACGGAAATAGTCGCGTATGGCACGAATAACAATATCACTGTCCTGATAAATCAGAAACGGTGCGGATTTTTCCTGATAGGCCTTGTCGATGGCTTCCCATAAATGAAGCAGGTAATCCAAATCCCATTGCAGTTCCTCCGAGCTTTTGCCAATGCCCGCTGTTCGTGCAATGACGCCCATGCCTTGTGGCATGGTGAGCTCAGCCATGGAATCACGTAATTCATTACGTTCTTCACCTTCAATACGACGGGAAATACCACCTGCACGAGGGTTGTTTGGCATGAGTACCAGATAGCGGCCTGCCAGACTGATAAATGTGGTCAGGGCAGCGCCCTTGTTGCCACGTTCTTCCTTTTCAACCTGAACGATGATTTCCTGACCTTCTGTCAGCGCATCTTTAATATTGACGCGCCCTTTACCAGGCTCTACATCAGATTTGAAATAGGCGCGGGAAATTTCCTTGAGCGGGAGGAAACCGTGGCGGTTACCACCATAGTCAACAAAGGCTGCCTCAAGACTGGGCTCGACGCGGGTAATCTTACCTTTATATACGTTGGATTTTTTCTGTTCTCTGGAAAGTATTTCGATATCCAGATCGTACAAATGTTGGCCATCTACCATGGCCACACGCAACTCTTCCGGCTGAGATGCGTTGATCAGCATTCTTTTCATTGTAAATAATTCTCATTGGCACTCGATCAGCTCCTTGCTTTGGCAATGTGGGCTGTAGGTAATAATGCGTGGGTGAACAATTTGGGACTTCACCGGGAAAAACGCCCTTATTACTGTTATCGCACCTGTCATGACCTGTTCCCGGGCATGCGAGTGCACCATTTTATTATTCATTACTCACGATATCGGGGTTGGAGCAATGTTAAAACCCCTGGCTCTGGATCCGCTCTTTAGCGGTCGAATCCATTAAAACCTGTCAACTTTTCCGAGGATAATAGCTTCTAATACTTTTTATTCCTCTCAGGATGCGGCAAATTTCCGTCATACCTGCAAATAACTATAACAGTGTTGGCCAAGTCCATCAATCTATTAGAATAAACTGGTATCATTGGAATCTATGAGTAAATCATCAGAAAATACCCCAACTTCGGTCCAACTTATTGATATAGGTGAAGGTTCTGATGGCCAGAGAATTGATAATTTTTTAGTCACATTACTTAAAGGGGTGCCCAAGAGCCGTATTTACCGGATTCTCCGCAAAGGGGAGGTTAGGGTGAATAAAGGGCGAATCAAGCCTGAATATCGGCTTAAAATCGGCGATCAGGTCAGGATCCCGCCCATTAGGCTGTCAGAATCAGGCCAAAACAAGATAACGCCATCAGGTCATGCGCTGGACTGGATTGATAATAGTATTCTGTATGAAGATGATCATTTGCTGATATTGAACAAACCCTCTGGTATTGCTGTACATGGCGGCAGCGGGATGAGTCATGGTGTGATTGAGGCTTTACGGGCCAAACGCCCGAAAGCACCCTACCTGGAACTGGTCCATCGCATAGATAGAGAGACCTCCGGCTGTTTAATGATCGCCAAGCGCCGCAGTATGTTGCGTCGGTTACATGAGTTGTTAAGGGAAGGTGGGATGGATAAATCCTATTTGACCTTGTTGCAAGGACAATGGCAAAAAGGTAAATGTAAAATTGACCTGTCCTTGCAGAAAAATGTACTGAGCTCTGGTGAGCGCATGGTCAAGGTAGATGAATCTGGCAAATCCTCCTTGAGTTTGTTCGAGCCTGTGACCATCTATAAGCATGCCAGTTTGATGCGGGTTGAAATCTTTACCGGCCGAACACATCAAATTCGTGTACATGCGGCACACAGTGGGCATCCGGTGGCGGGCGATAGCCGTTATGGAGATAAGGAATTCAACAAGGCAATGCGTAAAAAAGGGCTGAAAAGGCTTTTTCTACATGCTCATTCCTTGAGTTTTGTGCTGGAAGAGCCGAGAAAGGAAGTAGATATCAGTGCACCATTACCCGATGATTTACGTGCAGTGATTGATCAACTGGATAAAGAGAGTAAATGAAAAATTCCGGATTTAAATTAGTGATTTTCGATTGGGATGGTACCTTGATGGATTCCATCGATCATATTGTGAATAGTATGCAGGGCGCGATCCGTGATTTGCAGTATGAACACAGAGAGGCAGAGACTATTCGCAACATTATTGGTTTGGGAATGCATGAGGCAATTCTGGCTCTGTTCCCGGAATGTGAGCACGGTGAACGAATGAAGTTTATCGAAAGTTACCGTGATTACTTTTTCGAAACATCACACAATTCCGATTTTTATCCCGGTGCTCTGGATGTTGTCAATTCACTCAAGGAACAGGATTATCTGTTGGCGGTTGCAACCAGTAAAGGCAGGAACGGACTGAATCGTGCATTTAACAATTATGGTCTGATTGATACTTTTCATTCCAGTCGTTGTGCAGATGAAACCCAGTCCAAACCCCATCCTCAAATGCTTCTCGAATTACTGGAAGAACTGGAAACAAGGCCAGAGGAAGCCGTGATGGTAGGCGACACAGCCTATGATATGGAAATGGCACAGAATGCGGGTATTCAGCGGATTGCCTGTTGTTATGGTGTCCACGATCGCGAAAGGTTGATGTCTTACGAGCCTATGGCCTGTATGCAGAGCATAAATGAACTGGAAAATATTTTATCTACCAGATGTCAGGATGATGCAACAGCCGCTGGGTAACAGACTATAATAAAAAAATTATCAAGGAGACGGGTGGGCAAAATGAGTGATAATGACTGGACTGGAGGAAGGGAAGTGCCTGAACAAAAAAATGAAAACTGGGAACGTGAAGCACTGAGCAATCTGGCGCTTTCCGCTGTTACCGAGCAACGTCGTGCTCGTCGCTGGAGCATCTTTTTTAAATTACTAATGATGGGATATTTATTTCTTGTCCTTTTTATATTCGTGGCAGACAAGAAAGGGGAATCAGGACTTAAGCTGGGTAATCATACTGCCTTGATCGAGATTCAGGGTGTCATTGCTGATAGTGCTCCTGCAAACGCAGATACAATCATAACCGGATTACGGGCTGCGTTTAAGGATGATCGAACACAAGGAATTATTCTTCGCATTAACAGCCCGGGTGGTAGTCCGGTTCAGGCTGGCTATGTTAATGACGAAATCGGTCGGTTACGTAAAGAGTATCCTGATATACCGGTATATGCTGTTATCACGGATGTGTGTGCATCTGGTGGCTACTATATCGCCGTCGCTGCTGATGAAATCTACGCAGATAAGGCCAGCATTGTCGGCTCTATCGGTGTCTTGATGGATGGTTTTGGCTTTACCGGTGCAATGGAAAAACTTGGGGTTGAAAGAAGATTGCTGACAGCAGGAGAGAGCAAGGGTTTTCTTGATCCGTTCTCACCGCAAAAAGAAGAAGATGTAAAACATATTAAAGATATGCTGACTAATATTCATCAACAGTTTATTGATGTTGTTAAGAAAGGTCGCGGTGATCGATTGAAATACAATGATCGGTTATTCAGCGGTTTGATCTGGACCGGTGAGCAAGGTATTGAGCTGGGTCTTGTTGATGCACTGGGAAGTGCAAGCCATGTTGCACGTGAAATTATTGGTGAAGAGTCAATTAAGGACTTTACAGTACGTCCTGACTATTTTCAGCGTTTTGCAGACAGATTCGGAACCGCAATGGCTAATGCCTTTTCAACACAATTCGGAATAAATGGAACTGGCCTGAAATAATCTTTAAGCATTGTAATGAAGTCCTGCCCCAGAGAAATAGTGATACCTTTCAGACCTATCCCGCTTGACGTGCCGGATGGGATGAAACCAAATGAATTTTTCAACAGCACCGAAAATCTGAACGACCTTGTTCAAAATAATGGCCTGTTAAAAAATCCTGAAAACCTGTTGCTCTACAGAAAAGCACTGGGACACAGCAGTGAATTTGATACCTCGATTATCTATAACACTTCAAATGATATTCTTAATCCACTTGGCCGTCCTGTAAGGCGAACTCAGGTTCCGGATAACGTAAAGCATGTCTGGAACAGAATGAACCAGATTATTATTGAATATATGCTCGATGAATATCCTGATC
>Ga0224506_10001886_pt1 | contig 14752 bp, 11 predicted proteins | sample SF_Jan12_sed_USG_2_FD_169108 | JGI IMG/M metagenome (GOLD analysis project Ga0224506, IMG submission 169108) | Sediment microbial communities from San Francisco Bay, California, United States - SF_Jan12_sed_USGS_8_1 | ecosystem: Environmental > Aquatic > Marine > Sediment | place: USA... | reverse complement strand
AGGATCATATGGCCCGACGGAAAAACACAAGCGCTGGCAAACGTGGCTGTAAACCAGCTCATGGTGCTGGAACATTCACAGGCCATGGATAAGCCTATTCCCGGGAGCCGGTTGAACCAGACGCTTTTTGTAGAACGGGCTGATTCCCTGGGTATTGACCTGTTTCGGAAAGAAAATAGTTTTGTTGATTTTAATGTTCAGCCAACCCTGCCACATATGCACTCCCTGGGCGGGCCCGGTATTGCTGTTGGAGATATCGATCAGGACGGCCTGGAAGACTTTTTTGTCGGGGGAGCTACCGGCCATACGGGTCGGTTTTTCTTTCAGGATAAAGACGGGCGGTTTAAAGAAAAGCCTTTGGTATATGATTCCATGAGTGAAGACATGGGAATATTGTTTTTTGATGCGGATAATGACGGTGATCAGGACCTCTATGTGGTGAGTGGGGGAAGTTCATACAATCCCCGGTCAAAAAACTATCAGGACAGGTTGTACCTCAATGATGGTCGGGGTGGTTTCTCCAAAGCCGAAAATACCTTGCCAAGTATGCGCAGCAGCGGCTCATCGGTTGTTGCTGCAGACTTTGACCACGATGGGGATTTAGACCTTTTTGTAGGAGGCCGGGTTTCCCCCAGGGAATATCCCGTCACTCCACGCAGCTATTTACTGCGCAATGATAGCCAGCCCACACAGGTGAAGTTTACCGATGTGACAAATGAGCTGGCTCCCGGACTGTCTGAAATTGGCATGATTACCTCGGCATTATGGACTGATTATGATAACGACGGATGGGCCGACCTGCTTATTGCCGGTGAGTTTATGCCCCTGGTTTTTTACCATAACAATGCCGGAAAGCTGGAGGATCATACCCAAAGCACAGGTTTAATAAACACCAACGGGTGGTGGAACAGTCTGGTAGCCTGTGATTTTGATCAGGACGGTGATATGGATTATGTGGCAGGCAACCTCGGATTGAACAGCTTTTATAAAGCGTCGGCTACCGAACCGGTAGAAATTTACGCCAGTGATTTTGATAATGACGGGAGAATGGATCCCATGATTACCCACTATAACCAGGGGAAAAAATACCTGGTGCATACCCGTGATGAGGTGATCAACCAAATCAATGCAATGCGCGGTCGGTTCAAAACTTATGAAGAATACGCTAGTGCTGATTTTGCCGCTTCTTTTCTGGAAGAAGAGCTCACCCCTGCTAGGGTATTAAAGAGCGAACGTTTTGAAAGCAGTTATATCGAAAATTTAGGCGATGGAAACTTTGCGATCCGGGCCTTACCCATAGAAGCCCAGGTCTCCCCGGTCTTTGGGATGTCGGCAGCTGATTACAATGGCGATGGACTGATGGATCTGGTGTTGGTAGGCAATTCTTATGCAACAGAGCCCAATATGGGCTGGTACGATGCCTCGGTAGGCCTGTTGCTTCAGGGCAACGGGGCCGGTGATTTTTCAGCGGTAAATGTCAACCAAAGTGGTTTTTTTGCAGACAAGGATGCCAAAGGAATGGCTACCCTTGTCAATAGCATGTCCGGACGTCTGCAATTGGTAGGGAATAATGTTGGCCCGATGAATGTGCTGGCCAGTCAGGTGAAGTTGGATAAATATATACAAATCCCCGATCAGGCTGCCTATGGCCGCGTACAATTAAAAAATGGCCAGTCTTACCGCATCGAATTTTATTACGGGAATACCTACCTTTCACATTCGTCCAGGAAATTCTTCATCCACCCGGAAATTGATAATATTGAGGTTTTTGACGCGAAGGGTTCGCCCTTGTCAGTGGATAGATGATGGCAGACAGCAAAAAGAAGCAGGAAGGGCATCCGTTCTTTCCTGCTTTTCTTTACTAAACCCGATACCTGTAGGGATATTCTTTAATTTTACTTCTCTTTTCCTATCTTGCCATCACTTTCTAATAATGACTTTGAATACACATGACAGCAGATACCCAAAACAAATTCGATGCTCAAAGACTAATTAATTTTGCTTTTGGTCTTCTGCATAAGGTGGGCCTGGAAAAGGAAATGGCCCAAATAACTGCCAAAACACTGGTGGAGTCAGATCTGATGGGCTATACAACCCATGGGCTTAACCTGCTGCCCGACTACCTGAAGGAAATAGAAAAAGGGGATATGCTTAATACCGGCGTGCCGGAAGTGATAAACGATGCCGGTACAGCCGTTACCTGGGACGGCCGGTACCTTCCGGGTCCGTGGCTGGTACACCGGGCCATGGATCTGGCCTTTGAACGTATTAAAGACCATCCGGTAGTTACGGTCACCATAGGTCGTTCACATCACATTGGTTGCCTGGCCACTTATCCGGAGTATGCCACAAAAAAAGGCCTGATGTTACTGCTGGCCTGTTCAGATCCGCGCAACGGTACGGTGGCCCCCTTTGGTGGCATCGATCCCGTATATAGTCCAAATCCCCTGGCCGTGGGTATCCCTACCAAAAAGGATCCGGTGATTTTTGACTCCAGCATGTCATCTACGGCCAATGGGGTGATCTTTCAAAAGCACAAATCAGGGGAGAAACTGGGTGGCCCCTGGCTCATCAACCGCGATGGTACCGTCAGTGACGACCCGGCCGATTTCATGAAGGAGCCCCCGGCAAACCTGTTACCCGTGGGGGGTACTGATTTGGGTTTTAAGGGTTTTGCCATGGGTATACTCATCGAGGCACTCACCTCCGGCCTTGCAGGACATGGCCGGAAAGACCGCGATGACCGCTGGGGCTCTTCGGTGTTTTTGCAGGTGATCAACCCGGAGGCTTTTGGGGGGACTGCCCGCTTTATGGATGAGACCTCTTACTTTTCCGAACAATGCCTGAGCAGTACGCCGCTGGATGCGGAAAAACCCGTACGTATGCCCGGTCAGCGGGCACTGCAACTGCGGGATGAGCAGTTGAAAAACGGCTTGCGTCTCCACCCCACCATCGTACCGGCACTTGAGGTAGTGGCGGAGAAGTATGGAGTGAGGTTGCCTTTTCCTGACTCCGCTCAATAGTCAATTGACTTCTCTGAAGGTAATCTGACAGAGTGCCCATATAAATTGTATTTACTAAACCAGTATATGATTGGTAATAAAACACAGTCCACTTTGGTTTTAATAAATAATTAATAAATTTGTCAACAACAAGAAAAGACATGATTTGTAATACAACCCGGGGCAAACGATATAAAAATGGTAAGTACCCTTAACTGCTCATTATTATGCTAAAAAACTTAAAATCATTATTTATAGTTGAAGAGGAGGAGAACGATGCGGTCAAAGCAAAAGAAACAAACGCAGAGACCCCTACACCTTCCGCAAAAAAATCGACTACAGGCAGAACGGGTAGTCAGATAAATGCAAATATCATGGAAAAGCTCCTCCAGGTTATTGAAAAAAATAACATGGAGGGTTTTGACTATGTCGAATTTAAAAAGTCATTAAAAGCATTGAGTAAAATGCCAATGGACGAAAAAACGATGTTTCGTTCGGCCTTTGCGACCGCTGCCACTGTTGGCGCTACAGTAAATAACTTGATAAAATCTGTCGAGTTTTACAAAAGTGTACTACACAAAGAAAATGACACCTTTGTGAAAACCCTTAATGACCAGGTAGAACAAAAGATTTCAGGGCGGGAGAAGCAAGTAAATGCTTTGAAGAAAACAATAATGGACAAATCTCAACAGATAAAGAGATTGACAGAAGAGATTGATTTACATCAAAAGGAAATCAGTAGTACGATGACTACCATAGGTGTAGATAAGGGAAAAATTGAGAGTACCAGAAATGATTTTGAAAGTACTTATAACAATCTACTCTCACAAATAGATGAAGACCTCCGAAAAATTAATGAATACTTGAGTTAAATGGAACAGCAATTTAATCCGAAATCGTTTTGGGAAAAGCCAGAAGGCAAAACGGGAATACTTACCCTTGGCCTGTTAGGGGCAGGTGGCTTATATTTATTGTATAAAATACTGCCATACCTGATCTCTATAGCCGAAAATACATTGTATCTGGGGATTTTACTGGCTGCAATAGCAGGGTTGGTATATATTGCCCTCGATCCCAAGTTTAGAAATCTTATTTTCTATATGTATAAATCGATAATGAGATGGGTTACAGGTCTTTTTATTCAGATAGATCCAATCGGTATTTTGAAGTCTTATGTTGATGATCTTAAAGACAACCTCAGGAAAATGAACAAGCAAATCAGTCTGTTGAGGGGACAGATGCGTAAGTTGAAAGACATTATGAGGGATAATGAAAAATCGATTCATGATAATCTGAAACTGGCTAGTCAGGCGAAAGAAAAAGACAAGAAGGCAATAATGATCCTGAAGTCAAGGAAAGCCGGCAGACTTAAAGAATCAAATTTGCGATTGGATGAATTGTACACAAAAATGGAAATATTGTACCGCGTACTGGCCAAAATGTATGAAAATTCGGCCATTATGGTGGAAGATATTCAGGATCAGGTAGCCGTGAAAGAACAGGAGCGAAGTGCGATACGGGCAAGCCATTCGGCAATGAAGTCGGCGATGAATATTATCTCCGGCAATAACGATAAGCGGGAAATGTTTGACAGGGCCTTAGAGGCGATTGCTGACGATGTTAGTATGAAAATAGGTGAAATGGAAAGATTCATGGAAATGTCGAGTAGTTTTATGGAGTCTATTGACTTGCAAAATGGAGTATTTGAAGAGGAAGGATTAGAATTACTCGAAAAATGGGAAAAAGAAGGGGTCTCTTTGATTCTGGGAAGTGAAAAAGACATTCTATTGAAGAGGGCAAATACCGCATCGGAAAACCTTGATCTGGATGCCCCACTTGAAACGATAAAGAAAAGTTCAGATAACCAATACTCAGATTTATTTAATTTCTAAAAAACATTAATCATTATCATGGCTAAAACACGATTAACCCCACTGTCTAAAATTGTATTAGTTGCACTTATAGTTGGAGTTGTTGGCTTTTTATTGTATCAACTTAGATCTCCTGAAGTGAAAGATAAAATACAGGAACTTAATATTTCTTCCCAGGACACTCCGAAGGGTTATAAGGATGTTATAAATGTTGGCGTAGTAACGTGGGGCGGTTATGCCGGCGGGCAATATTTCAACAGGGGCTTTTCCGCTAATAGTGAATCCATGTTTAATAAGGAATATGGGTTTAATGTGAATTTTAAAGTAATAGACGATTTTGATGCCTCCAGAGATGCATTTAAAAATGGCGAAATTGACCTGATGTGGGCCACTATTGACGCCTTCCCAACTGAAGTGGAAGGATTGTCGCAATATGAACCAATGGTAGTGTTTCAGGCCGACTGGAGTAGGGGGGGTGATGCCATTGTGGCTCGACGTGGTATAAATACCGTAGCCGATCTAAAAGGTAAGAAAATTGCTGTCGCCCCCATGACCCCATCACACTCTTTCCTGATTTGGTTGCTGGAGGCCGGTGATTTGTCAACAAAAGATGTGGAGATCATGGAAGTACCCAGTGCCATAGATGCAGCTGATGCCTTTAAAAGTAATTCCGTAGATGCTGCTGTGGTTTGGAGCCCTGATGATCAGGACTGTGTGACGAAAGTGGCAGGATCTAAAGTACTGGAAAGCACAAAAAATGCCAGTCACATCATTGCCGATGTTTTTATTTCCAAGAAGGAGTTCATAGAAACGCATAAAGAACAAATGCGGGATTTATATGAAGGTTGGATGAAAGGAGCTGCCGAACTCAATGGCTCTGAGGCGGCAAAACAGGAGGCAGCAAAAATATTGGCACAGGGCTTGGGAATGCCAGAAGATTTTTGCTACGATGCGATTAATAATGTAAGGCTTACCACTCATGGAGATAACAGGAATTTCTTTGGGCTGAATTCCGGCTATGCGGGTGTTACAGGAGAAGATCTTTATAATAAGATGAAGGAAAAATATGCTGAATTGGGATATAACACGGCAGGAGCCAAGAGCTGGAGACTTTTGGCAAGTAAGGATATCATATCTTCAGTCACCCTGGAGGGTACAGCTAATGAAGCGGAACAGGTTAAAGAATTTACGGTAGCGGATGAATCAATTATTGAAAAAGATGCTTTGTCCACCAAGCAAATTAGTATATCATTCAGGACAGGTGAATTTCAATTAGACGAAAATGCTAAACAACTTATAGACCTGCAATTTATACCTATAGCCAGGGCCTTTTCCAACGCACGTATCAGAATAGAGGGTAACACCGATAATGTAGGCTCCAGAACAAGTAATATTGCACTTTCTGAAAAAAGGGCCAAAGCCGTGGCAGATTATCTCATTGGTGTCCATCAAATGCCTTCCAACAGGCTGATTATATTGGGGAATGGACCTGATAAACCGGTTGTGGGATGTGAGTCGAATGCCACCAATGATTGTAAGGCCAAAAACAGAAGAACAGACTTTGAACTGGTCACTGAATAGCCAATATGGTATATTTCTTTTATAGAACTTAATTTTCAGTGATGGGCAAATTATTTGAATTACGCGGTGATCTTTCATCGAAACAAACTGTAATCCTTTCAATAATAGGCGCAGTTTTTTTAGTGGTGTGCTGGTTGATTTTTGCTGAATTGCTCTCTTCAAAGGTTATTACACAGGTAGACTTTGACGGAAAAATCCCTGACAATATAGACAAAACCTATTATGAAAATGACTCATTACTGATCGCCAGGATGGATCAGTTGGGTGCTATGGATATAAATCAACTAGCGGGGTATGGCCTGAAAAAGACGAAAGTATACCCACTTTTACCCTCTCCAATTACAGTGGTGATGTCATTTCCGGAGTTAAACAGAAAAGATGATCTGATTGGTAATACATTTTATTCGATAAAACTAAATGTAATGGGATACCTGATTGCCATCCTTATTTCAGTCCCCATTGGTTTTGTGCTTGGACTCACTCCGCTTTTTAGGGGACTTTTTAGTAAAACAATCGATGCTTTCAGGTTTATTCCCCTCACGGCAGTAACGGGTATCTTTATTATGTGGCTGGGCTTGGGGGCAGAAATGAAGGTTTCTTTTCTTGCTTTCGGCATTTTGGTGTACCTGATCCCGGTAGTCGTGCAACGAATATTTGAGGTCCAAAATGTTTATCTCAGAACAGTGTTTACACTGGGAGCTACCTCATGGCAAACGGTGAAAACAGTTTATTTTCCTTTTGTGTTCTCAAAATTAATTGATGATATCAGGGTGTTGACAGCCATATCATGGACCTATATTACCATTGCAGAAATGCTAAACAAAGGAGGAGGAATAGGAGAACTGATCTGGATGGCTAAAAGACAAAGTCGTATTGACAAGGCCTTTGCCATTTTGATTGTTATTGTGGTCATCGGACTTCTACAGGATAGATTATTTGTGTTTTTGGATAAAATTCTGTTTCCCTACAAACACTTGAACAAAGGTAAAAACATTGAGTATGGTTAACTTTTCTGATGATCCGTCATTGCCAAATGTCATCGAATTAAGAGGCGTATCGCAAAGTTACGATGGCGGTAAAAACTATATCATAAAGGACCTTGACTTATTGATAGAGGATAAACCTTTACAGGGTCAATTTGTTGTCATCCTGGGGATGTCCGGTTGTGGTAAATCTACCGTTTTGCGTTATATAGCCGGATTGCAGGAACCGACCGAAGGACGTATTCTCCTGGACAATAAGCCGGTGAGTGACGATAACAGGGTGAGTATGGTTTTTCAGCAATATTCCTCTTTACCCTGGATGACGGTACTTGAAAATGTGGCTCTCGCTCTAAAATATAAAGGCATTCCGAAAAAAGAGCGTGAGGAAAAAGCCATGGAAATGATCCAATTGGTGGGGCTTGAAGGTCATGAAAAAAAATATGCCCAGTATCCTAACCTGTCTGGGGGGCAGCTGCAAAGAATTGCCATAGCAAGGAGCCTGATAGCCAATCCTAAAATATTGTTGATGGATGAACCCTTTGGTGCTCTGGATGTCAGGACAAGACTACTGATGCAAGACCTGCTTATCAATGTATGGGAGAAATTTCACCCCACAATCGTATTTGTAACCCATGATATTGACGAAGCAGTTTACCTGGGAGATGATATATATATCATGAGCTATGCCCCATCCCGTATTGTAGAGCATATTGCAGTTGACCTGCCCTTTCACCGAACAAGAGAAACAAAAAGAGCAGCTAAATTTACTGAAATTGTACATGAAGTTGAAGATGCCATGATGCGAATTGCTCATCAGGACTAATGAAAAATTATATAAGTATTATAGATGGTTTTTTTTCCAATAAGGCCTCCGGTACCTTGTTTGTTGATGGAAGAAAATTGTCTCCGTTGGCCTTTATGGGTATATCCGATACCTTTCCTGATTTAGCGGTCAAAAATGAAGATGTGCTGGTCTGCCACAAATTAGACATCAGTCCTAATAAATACGACCTGGTATTGACATCTCAAAATATTTATATAAACTTTAGTAATGAAAAAACAAAATGGCCCCTGAAGGAATTTATAGCATTGGGTGATGAGGAGCAATTGAAAATATTGTCTTTTCTGAATGAAACGGATAACCTTGAGCTCCTAAACCTTATCCGGGTATTGAATGAACCATCAAAAAACATCGATAAAAAAGATTTCAACTATTTGGTTGGCAGGCTTAAATCAATGGTGAATGAAGAATCAGCGAGACAAAATGATTTTGAAATTGATATTGAATACCTGAAAATTCTCGATAGGGAAGGGATACGTATTGAAGACCTTTGTCGTAAACTAAATAATGACAATGCTTTTATGGGCGCTGTGAATATGGTGCTTAAAAATGAAGATGCTATTGAGTATAACGCAGAGCATATCCTTTTGCAGGACATTATTAATGTTTTTAATAAAATAACTTCCGTACACACATCGGTGGTAGAAATACCCCTTAAATCCAAGTTTTTTCTGGCTTATCTGTTTGAACGAATCCAGGGCAGAAACATGAGTTCCTCATTATCCGTTGAGCGGATTAATAAAATGGTCAACTCAGAAAAGTTTGATGAAAATATTGAGAAAATAGCGAAGGCATCCTTTTTCAGTGCAGGAGATAATTATAAAAATGAATACCTCGTACCCTCCATACTGAAACGAATAGATGGAGACCTGTTTGAATCGATCAATTCCTCCATTTATCGCATAGCTTCGTTGTTTGCTAAAGCTGATGGCACCATCAGTGAAAAGGAAGAAGAACTGTTAAAATCAATTATCGACAAGCTGAATAACCCAAAACAAAAGATCGTTGGCGTTGTGCAAACTGAGATTGAGCAGGATGATTCACTTGAAAAGGTGCTTGAGGAACTGAATAGCCTGATAGGCCTGGAAAATGTGAAACAAAGTGTTCAAGATCTGATCAACTTTCTTAAAATTCAGAAAATAAGAGCGGAAAAGGGATTTAAAAGTAGTGAAAATGTCTTTCATTCCGTATTTATGGGACCTCCTGGAACGGGTAAAACAACTGTTGCCAGACTTCTGGGGAGAGTATACAAACATATCGGATTCCTTGAAAAGGGCCACCTCGTTGAAACTGATCGCGCAGGCCTTGTTGCAGGGTATGTAGGACAAACCGCGATTAAAGTCGATGAGGTTGTGAAGTCCGCCATTGGGGGTGTTTTATTCATTGATGAAGCCTATTCGCTGGCTAATACTGGCAGTCAAAAGGATTTTGGTAGTGAGGCCATTGAAACCCTCTTGAAAAGAATGGAAGACCATAGAAACGACCTGGTGGTTATTGTGGCAGGTTATCCTGATGAAATGGAGGAGTTTATCAAATCAAATCCCGGTTTACAATCCAGATTTAACCGGTATTATAACTTTGATCATTTTAAGGCGGAAGAAATGATCCGGATCATTCAGTTGTTTGCCAAAAATAGTGACTTTAATTTGTCTGTTGATGCTAATGATAAATTATTGGAGATATTTGACAGACTCTACGAAAAACGACACAAAGCTTTTGGCAATGCACGCGTGGTCAGGAACCTGTTCGAGAAAATCATTGAACGACAAGCCAACAGGATAGTAGCTGTGGCTCCCCTCACTGATGAAATACTTCTTACCCTGACTCATGAAGATGTGCCTCCAATACTGGAAACTGTCAAAGAAATTATTCTGTTTGGAAATGAGCAGGAAAGTGAGAATTCAAATCAGTGAAGCCTTTGGTTGGGTTGAAGTATGTCAGGACAGTGCCTGCTTTATTATACTATAATTAACAAAGTACAATACCAGCTTCAACACCAGCAACAGGGCCAGTACCAACCCCGGGATAAAGAGGCTTAGGGTGGTGTCTGCTTGGCCAAAAAGTAAGCTTAGCAGATGATAAATAATCAGCAGGTGATTGAGGGTAAGGAAAAGAAAACCGTATGAATAGCCATCTTTCAGCGCGGGCTTCACCTGGTTTTTTGCTGAACGCATGGAAAAGTACATGAGCCATAAAATACCTGTATGAACCATAGATATGTGAAAATCACGCACCAAATAGGTGACGTATCCGGTAAATAAAATGGCCGCTGCCAATTCCATCATTGGATTGAAAATCTTGTGCAGGTTTTTATAATCCAGATCAACCACAATTTCGCTTTTGGATTGCATGGCCAGTTCCCGGTATTTTTTATTGGTTTTCCGTAAGTCAAGAATTGGGAAGGGGGATACGAACACAATAAAAAAGACAATAAATAAAAATGATTGCCTGCCTGTGGTCAGGTCAAGCTCACCATAAATCCACCACACCAATCCCGCGGATAATAACATGAAGAACGGTACGGCAATGGTTATTCCCAATAGCCTGCGCCCAGTGTCCTTTTTTATAAAACGTATATAATTAGCTGCATACCCCTTCTTCTCCAACAAGGAGGTATTGGTTAAATAGATATACGAAATACCTATCGTCAGGCAAATCAGGGCCATCGTTATGAAGAAGTAATACCATATTCCAAACTGTTCCATGATTTATATTTTAAGTTCAATCAAATATTTCTTTGAGGTTTTGGTTAAAGATCCTGATGATCTCGTCCTGCCCCATACCCTGTGCGATGAGCTCACGCAATGGACCTTTGAATATCTTCATTGTCGCCTTGTCCTGTACAGGAGCTTTCGGACTAATATAGCTGCCCTTTCGCCCATTGCTGATGATCACCCCTGCCCGCTCTAATTCCATATATGCCCTGGCCACGGTGTTTGAAGCAACGTCCAGTTGAGCCGACAGACTGCGTATGGAGGGGAGCGCATCATTGGGCTGCAATTCGCCGGATTGTACCATCGCCTTTATGCCATCGCATAACTGGGTGTATATAGGTACGGGTGAGTTTAGTGTGATCTTAAGCATTTATTTTTCTTTGTGCTAAGATACATATTAATATGTATTAATACAATGATTTTATCAATAATTTTTTCAACGCGCCTGTAGCCTCCTTACCTGACTTTGAGCCATCCTTCTTTATCTCCTTACTTCTTTACCTCCTTACCTCTTTACCTCCTTACTTCTTTACCTCTTTACTTCTTTACCTCTTTACTTCTTTACCTCTTTACCTCCTCACATCCCACACCCCACATCCAATACCTCATCTCAGCTGTTCCCCGGCTTCCTTCATGTAACATTGTTTCAATATCAGAAAATGTTATTATATTTATGAGTTCAAACCAGATGCTATGTTCACGGAATACGAAGTTGAAACGTTTATGCAGGTTCCTGAGGTAAAGGAATTGGTGAAGGATTTAAAGCGCCAATTCCTAAAGGAGGAGGCACAATTTTTTGAAATTAGTGACCATGATTTTCTTTCACTAATACTGATGACACCACCAATAGGAGTGGCAAATGCCAATGGGAACATAAGTCTTTTTGAGGAGCTGGCTTTGAATAAACTGGCCCGTAAAATGTCGAAAGGAGGATATTTTCTAAAAGCCGATCCCGTAGCACATGGTATGAAATACCTCATCAAAAGTTTTGATAAATGGGAGGAGACATTTCTCAATGCGATTAAACTTTGTATGAATAAAACGATTGATTTTGATGATTTAAAGAGTACACTTGGTGATAAGGAGCCTTCTTTTGATCATTTGCCCAGCGAATTAAAGGTTGTACCCTATATCTTTGTCAGATATTTGTCTTCATTTTTTTTACCAGGGGGTGAGGATGTTGTTGAGCAGCACAATGTTTCCAGGGTGGAGTATGATAAAATTTTGGCCATTGGCCAAACCCTGGGAATCGATCATCTGCCTTTTTTTAAGATATTCTGCACAACATTTAAGGTAAAATAAACGCTGAAATTTGGCAAGGTAAATGCTTGCAATGATAATATGTCTGGAAAGGGATCTTTTTTTATTATACTATTTCTTTTAAGTTTTTGCCTGTTAAATCTAACACTACAGGCACAAATTAGAACGCCATCAGGTTGGTACCATAAGCCGCGAATGGTAAGTCCTGTCCGGACAATAATTAGTAAAATTCACCTGGAGTTGACTCCCGGTTATGGCCACACCATTTTTCTGCACAAACCTGAAGGGCTTTCCGTTGTCTCTTCTGCTGAACATGGCGTAGGGCTGTTTAGTGGAGCCGTGACACCTGATACCATACCTGCACTTTCCCAATGGTTTCACCGGGTGGAGGCCGGTGGCTTCCCCGCTTCTTCCACCGATTTTTATATTGGGGCTGACAGCACAAACCTCAGAATGAGCGGCCCCTCAAATTCGATACCACTGAATATCGGGCTGTATTTTGTGATAGACCGGTTTAAGATTGGTGGGGGTTTTGTTTTTGAACCTTTATTAATAGGTGATTTTCACGCTACAAAATACCGACGTGAAATAGGAAATTGGCGTCCGGATATCCGCCTGGCTTTTGTCAAAAAATATTACGGGATGATTGGGGCAAACATCATCAGGTATAATCGCTGGCTGGTGTCTGCTGATGCACGCATTGGCCTGTGGAATCCGGGCAGGAAATTTGATATGGCACTGATACAGAAAAGTCTGTTCTATAATGTGGGTGGGGGAGTAGATTATGAACTGAGTGAATATTTCCACCTTTATGCCCGTCCATCGCTGGAATTTAAGAGCTATACCCTTTCTATACCTGAAACCCAGACCGGGATCAAGCATTTAGCACCGGCGGCATATATGCAGGTTGGTGTCGTGTTAAGATTGCCGGATATGCCAAAATGCTTTATTAAAGATTGTAAAACACAGATAGATCACCAGCATGGGGACAAGGTTTATGGGAGCAGGGTGCATCCTTTCTGGAAGAAACAAAATCCAAATTATGGTGAAAATTACCCTACGTTGATAAAATATAAGCGAAAAAACAGGAAAAAGCTCAATCCCTACTGATTATTAACAGAGAAAATTTCAAAAGGTTTTGCATAATCATATTTACTGTATTTTATAATGAATAATATTGTGGATTTTGATTAAATTGCGACTCAATTTATAAGAGACCTAAACCGATTACATACATTGTAAATAAGTAATGGCTGACGAAGAAAAGGAGAATCCGGGAGGAAATATCATTCCCATAAATATTGAAGACGAAATGCGTGGAGCCTACATCGATTATTCGATGTCGGTAATCATTTCAAGGGCCTTGCCCGATGTGCGCGACGGACTAAAGCCCGTTCATAGGAGAGTTCTGTTTGGAATGATGGAACTGGGAGTAATGCACAACCGATCCTATAAAAAATCTGCCCGTATTGTGGGAGAGGTACTGGGTAAGTATCACCCGCATGGTGATTCATCGGTATATGATACTATGGTACGAATGGCTCAGCCATGGTCATTGCGCTATCCGCTGGTTGACGGGCAGGGTAACTTTGGTTCTGTGGACGGGGATTCCCCGGCAGCCATGCGTTATACTGAAGCACGGCTCAGACGCATTGCTGAAGAATTGCTTGCCGATATCAATAAAAATACCGTTGATTATCAGCCCAATTTTGATGATTCACTGAAAGAACCCAGTGTGTTGCCTGCTAAGATACCTAACTTGTTGCTTAATGGTAGTTCAGGTATCGCTGTAGGTATGGCAACCAATATGGCCCCCCATAATTTAAATGAAGTGGTGGATGGTATCATTGCGTATATTGATAATAAAGACATCAGTATTGCTGAATTAATGGAGCATATTCTGGCACCTGATTTTCCCACAGGAGGTATAATTTATGGCTACCAGGGCGTAAAACAGGCATTTGAAACAGGCCGGGGCAGGGTGGTTATCCGGGCAAAAACAGATATTGAAGTATCTAAAACCGGAAAAGAAAGGATCATTGTCACTGAAATACCCTACCTGGTCAATAAGGCGTCCATGATCAAAAAGACCGCCGACCTGGTTAATGAGAAGAAGATGGAGGGCATTTCAGCCATTCGTGATGAATCCGACCGTCAGGGCATGCGTATTGTTTATGAGTTAAAAAAAGACGCTATACCCAATGTGGTGTTAAATAACCTGTTTAAATATACTCAGTTACAATCTTCTTTTGGAGTGAATAATGTGACTTTGGTGAAAGGCAGGCCCAAAACACTTAACCTTCAGGAACTTGTAAAATATTTTGTTGAGCACCGCCATGAGGTCATTGTACGTCGTACAACCTTTGAACTCAATGAAGCAGAAAAAAGAGCGCATATTCTCGAAGGTTATCTGATTGCCCTTGATAACCTGGATGAAGTCATTGCCCTTATTCGCAAATCCGTTGATCCGGATACGGCAAAAGCCGGGCTCATGGAGCAG
>Ga0224506_10001885_pt1 | contig 14752 bp, 15 predicted proteins | sample SF_Jan12_sed_USG_2_FD_169108 | JGI IMG/M metagenome (GOLD analysis project Ga0224506, IMG submission 169108) | Sediment microbial communities from San Francisco Bay, California, United States - SF_Jan12_sed_USGS_8_1 | ecosystem: Environmental > Aquatic > Marine > Sediment | place: USA... | reverse complement strand
CCGAAAGTAATACTGAAATAAGTAACGTATACTCATCTTTATGGTCTAATGGAATAGGTGTTTCAGGGTAAAGTGCATTGAGTATAGAAACAATGTCGTTTACTTTTTCGGCTTTGGTCATCATGTAAAATCCTATTATTTTAGAAGAGGTTTGATGCTATTATCAATTATGGAAAACGGATATATTTCTATTCAAAATCAGGGTAGCGTAAATATTTCTTTCTCAACACTTTGTATTTATTTAAATCTTTTTCCCAAGTAGCCTTGATTTCAGTTTCTGTTTTTCCAGCGATAATCTGACTTTTCAAAGTGCTATTTCCAGCCAATGTGTTGAAATACTTTATAAAAAAATCATCGTCTTTATTTAATTTTTTGAAAGTATTATAAAACTGAATTAAATAGCTTATGTCAAATCCATGAACACCATTGTCGATGTCGAATTTTATCCCGTAGCATACTTCATCTTCATATTTTGGATATTTTGCCATTCCATCGATGCTCTCTGGAGTGAAAGAATAAGTGAAATTGGTAAACGAGGGATGTCCAATTTGTTGAAAGGGTAGAAGTGTGCCTCTGCCTAAGCTAATGTTAGTCCCCTCAAACATACATAGCGATGGATATAGCTGAATGGATAAATCATTGGGCAAGTTGGGTGATGATTTTATTGGTAAGCTATAGCTTTTGCTATGATCCCAATTTTCCATAGGTATAATCGTGAGGTCACATTTACGTTTACCATCGAGCCATTTCTCACCATTTATCATTTCTGCAAGCTCTCCTACTGTTAAGCCATGCAAAATAGGAATGGGGTGCATACCCACAAATGATTTGTAATCCATATCCAAAACAGGTCCCTCTACATACATTCCGTTTGGATTCGGTCGATCGAAAATGAATACTTTTTTATCCGTTTCAGAAGCAGTTTCCATAACATAGTGCATCGTACTTATAAAGGTGTAGAATCGAGTGCCTACATCTTGGATGTCGAAAATAATGATATCTAGGTCAGAAAATTGTTCAATAGTAGGTTTTCTGTTTTTCCCATATAATGAGATGATGGGAAGGTTGGTTTTGGTATCTACCCCATCTTTTACTTTTTCGCCAGCATCGGCTTTTCCACGAAAGCCATGTTCTGGAGCAAATACTTTTTTAATATCTATTTGTAAAGACAATAGCGTGTCTACTAAATGAGTGTTATTAATGACGGAAGTTTGATTGACAACAAGACCAACACGCTTTCCTTTTAATAAGGAGATGTATTTTTCTAATTGATAAGCACCTGGTGTTATGTTAGTAGATGGCAAAGTAGATTGTGCATTACATGAAATTAGAGTAATGGCAAATGAAAGAATAAAAAGTAGTACTCTCAAAATGGTTTTTTTATTTTTGGTTATAAAAGTAGTTATCTTCCTTTTGTGGAAAGATTTTTTTGAAACAGGAATCATATGCTGTTTAGAACTTAAAAATAAAAAATATATTGAACCTCTCATATTTTATATCTAAAAGAATAAGTTCTACGGAAAATATTCAAAAAGGAGCTTTTTCTTCTATCATTCATCGGATAGCAGTCATTAGTATCGCACTTGGCTTAGCCGTGATGATTATTTCTTTCTCTATCCTCTTTGGTTTTCAGGAGACTGTAAAAGATAAGCTATATAGCTTTAGTGCTCACCTTCAGGTTACTAAGTTTACTTTAAACCATTCTTTGGAAGAAATACCAGTATCAATAACGAATGATTTTTATCAAAATTATAGCGATTATGAGTTAATAGATCATGTGCAGCAATTTGCATTAAAAGCTGGATTAATACGTACTGACGATGAAATTCTTGGGGTAGTGTTTAAAGGTGTGGGGAAAGATTTTGATTACTCTAGGTTTGAACAGAATATGGTGGAAGGGGAGTTTATTCAATTTGACTCTTCAAGCTATTCTAAAGAAGTAGTGCTAAGTAAAAACATAGCTAATAAACTCAATATTGAGGTTAATGATGATATTACTGTTCATTTTTTTCAAAATCCACCACGTGTAAGGAAACTAACAGTGAAAGGTATTTATGAAACGAACCTCTCAGAATATTTCGATGATAAGGTGATTTTAGGTGATATTGATTTAATAAGAAGGTTAAATAATTGGCCAGATAGTTTGGCAGGAGGGTATGAAGTGTATTTAAAAAATGCAGAGGACGCAAAAATTGTTGAACAGCAATTGGACAATGATTTGCCCCTTGATTTATTTGTGGAAAAAATTTCTGATAAATTCATTCAAATTTTCGAATGGTTAGACCTCATACGCAGGCAGGTGAACATATTTTTAGGGTTAATACTTTTTGTAGTATGTTTTAATATGATTTCAGTGATTCTTATCCTAATTATGGAAAGGACTCAAATGATCGGAATGTTGAAAGCGTTAGGAGCCGAGAACGGGTTAATAAGAAAAATATTTAATTACACAGGAATGCGTATTGTTGCAAAAGGGCTGTTTCTAGGGAATAGTATTGCATTTGGATTGTGTGCCTTGCAGTATTATTTTAAATTAATACCACTAACGCCTAAAGATTATTATATGAGTTACGTGCCGATAAGTTGGAATTGGGACATAATCCTCGTTTTAAATGTTTTTACCTTTTTGGTAGTGTCATTTATATTAGCTGTCCCAACTATTTTTATTACTCGAATTCAACCTATAAAGGCAATACGATTTGACTAGTAGTTAAAGCTGATGACTTGTAACGAGCTATAATGGGGGATTGTTCTTTTCAGCATATTGTTTTACCTTATCCCAATCACTGGCAAAGTAATCCCTTACTTCTTCTAACTGTTTCTTGTCTATTAGTGGTTCTTTGGTGAAAAAACGATTTGGCATTAATTTGAAAAAATAGAGCAATGGATAGCGTAGTACTGAAACACCTAGATTATGAAAGAAATTAATGACCTTGATTTTTGATTTATAGCTTTTTTTTAAGGGAATGATTTTAGCTACTCTTTTAATTCCTTTCAATTGCTTTTCAGAGTAGCTACTATGGTTTTTACTTGTGGAAATATTGGATTTATTATAAGTGATTTTTGTGAATTGTGCTATTTTATCTATTACCATCAATTGATCTGTTCGTAAATCTTCATAAAAAAGCACTAATGGTTTTTTAGTGAAGTATTTTTCGAGTATCATAAGTTTGTTATGGAAATCTGCTTCTGATCGATCCCAAATACCTTTGTTATTGATTACATCAAAATATTCTGTAAATGAATAAGTATTTCCGTTTTTAACTTGCCTTCGATATTGTGATGCCATCCAACCATCATGTCTTCGGAGTATTATAATAGGGTGAGTGTCGGGGTATTTTGATGAAAATTTTCTCACCTCATCTTCTAATTGTCGGTCGAATTCACGTGAAACTAAATAGTGGTCATACTTTCCTTCGGCTATTATTTCCTTGGCTTTTTTGTACTTGTTGGTATGTATATAGTGAATGTTATTAAATTTCGGAAAAACATCCATCTGTAAGTAAGTAGAAGCAGTTTTTCCTAGACCAACGTGGAAGTAAATTTCAGGGTTTGCCATAATTGAATACTCTTGTTTGATTAATAATCGCGAGTCATTGAAAATTCGTGAATTTTTGAATCTAACAATTTCCCATTTTCACATTTAAGCACCCTAGCTTTATGAGCTTCAATTAAAGTATGGTCGTGAGTAGCCATCATAACGGTAGTACCACTGTTGTTGATTTCTAAGAATAGTTTAAATATCCCTTCAGACACTTCTGGGTCTAGGTTTCCTGTAGGTTCATCAGCCATTAAAATAACGGGTTCATTAATTAAAGCCCTAGCGATAACTACTCGTTGTTGCTCTCCTCCTGAAAGTTGGTGAGGCATTTTATTGCCTACAGAGCCTAGTCCTACTCTCATAAGTACTTCGGCTAAACGTGCTTTTATTTTTGTGCTATCTTTCCAACCTGTAGCACGCATTACAAAAGTAAGATTATCCGCCACCGTTCGGTCGGGTAATAATTGAAAATCCTGAAAAATAATTCCTAATTTTCTTCTAAAATCAGGAACTTGAGATCGTTTTATGGTACGTATGTTTTGTCCAGCAATATCAATATTCCCTAGGCGCAAGGGCAAGTCGGCATATAATGTCTTTAATAAAGAGGATTTACCACCTCCAGTTCTGCCAATAAGAAACACAAATTCTCCTTTTTCGATTTCAAAATTCACATCACTTAATACTGTATTAAGCTCCTGAAATATTGAAGCATCCTGAACTCTTACTATTGGATCGTTACTGAATGACATATTTTTTACTATTATTTTATGTAAATATAATGGCTATACTTTGAAATATAAAAAAGGAGTGTTGTTTAGATTTTCCAATAGACTACTATTGGTGTTAGGAATGAAATAAATAAAAAACCTCAAGAAGGTATTAATCATTAAACTGATTCATAGTTCGTTCTATGCCAATTGAACAGAAAGATAGTATCATTTCGATAGCTTTATCCATTTTAATAGGTAATTCTGCTAAATCTCCTTGATCAAAATTGCTTAAAACATAATCAACTTGTTTTCCACTATGGAAATTATCACCAATACCAAATTTTAATCGAGGGTAATTATTACCTCCAGTTAATTCTTCTATGTTTTTGAGCCCGTTGTGACCTGCGGCAGACCCTTTGGCACGCATGCGTAATTTCCCAAAGGGCAGAGCGATATCATCAACAATAACGAGTACGTTTTCTTTAGGAATTTTAAGCTCTTTCATCCAATAGTTTACAGCTTTGCCACTAAGGTTCATGTAAGTTGTTGGCTTAATGAGATGAATATGCCTGCCTTTAAATTTAAAATCTGATTTAAAGGCTAATCGAGAGGAGTCGAATCGTATAGCTTGTTTTTCAGCAAGTCGGTCAAGTGTGAGAAACCCAATGTTGTGGCGAGTTAGTTCATATTCTGAACCGATGTTGCCTAGTCCAACTATTAAATACTTCATAACGCAAATTATATAGTTTCTATAAAAAAGAAAACCCTGATTTCGAGATAGCGAAATCAGGGTTTGATATTAATAATAAAAAGGGATTATTCAGCTCCGTCAGTCACTTCTGCTTCAGCTCCTTCTGCTCCTTCTTCAGCCTCTTCTTCTGTTTTACCTCTAAGAGCTCTTGGTACTTCAACTACAGCAATTGATGCTTGTTTTGTATCAAGAATTTCAAAATTTTCGGCTACTACTTCTGATACTTTAATAGCATGTCCAAAATCAAGTGTAGCTAAGTCTACATCAATATGCTCAGGCATATTTTTTGGGAGCGCTAATATTTGTAGACTTCTTCTTTTTTTAATTAAAGAACCACCATTGGCTACCCCAGGAGATAATCCGATGAAATGAACAGGTACGTTCATTTTTATTTGTTTTCCTTCAAATAACATTAAGAAGTCAGCGTGTAGTAAAACTTCACTTACTGGGTGAAATTGAACATCTTGTAGAATTGCTTGATACTCTTTTCCTTCAATGTTTAAATTCACGAAATGCGCTTCTTGCGTATATACTAATTCTCTAAATAAAATCATTGGTGCTGAAAAATGCACTTGTTCATCTCCTCCATACAATACACATGGTACATTACCATCAGCTCGTAAAGCTTTCGCTTCTTTTTTGCCGAGATTTGCTCTTTTATACCCTATAATCTCTATAGTTTTCATAATTGTTTTATAATTAATTTGTTAAAAATTACGTTTTTAAATAAATAATGAACTGATTGATTCGTAATCATGAATTTTTCTGATCGCCTTTGCAAATAAATCTGAAAGTGTTAATGTTTTTATTTTGTCACTTTGCTTTTTCAAAGGAATAGAATCTGCAACCACAAGTTCTTCAAGTACAGAATTGTTAATGTTATCATAGGCAGAGCCAGAAAGAATAGGGTGAGTACATATCGCACGTACTGATTTTGCACCTTTTTCCATTATCAAAGAAGCTGCTTTACACATTGTTCCTCCAGTATCAATTAAGTCATCAACCAACACTACATTTTTTCCTTTCACCTCTCCAATCAATTGCATAGAAGCCACTTCATTAGCTCTTTTTCTATGTTTGTCGCAAACTACCATTTCTGCATTAAAATACTTGGCGAAGCTTCTTACCCTTTTTACACCTCCAACATCTGGCGATGCAAAAACTAAGTCTTCCAATTCTAGTGCTTTTATGTATGGCACGAATATGGAAGTACCATCTAAGTGGTCAACAGGAATGTCAAAAAAACCTTGAATTTGATCGGCATGTAAATCACATGTCATAATTCGATTAGCTCCTGCTGCTGCAACTAAATTAGCTATAAGTTTTGCCCCTATGGCTACTCTAGGTTTGTCTTTTCTGTCTTGTCGAGCATAACCAAAGTATGGCATTACTAATGTCACATACTTAGCACTTGCTCTATGCGCTGCATCTGCCATCAATAATAATTCCATGATATTGTCAGATGGAGGGAAAGTTGATTGAATTATAAAAACATCACATCCCCTAACGGATTCATTGAAATATGGAGATAATTCTCCGTCACTAAATTTTTGAAGTGTAACCTCACCAAGAGGTTTTCCGTACGACTGTGCTATTTTTTCAGCTAAGTATAAGGATTCTTTACCAGAGAAAATTTTTACTGATGATGACATTTCGCTAATTAGTAGACGTATAAAGAATTAATCCCGGCCAAATATGACCGGGATTTTAGTTGCCCGACTAGGGCTCGAACCTAGACTCTTCTGTACCAAAAACAGACGTGTTGCCAGTTACACCATCAGGCATTAATCTTCCCATTAATTTGGGATAGCAAAAGTAATTATTTATTTTTTTATTTTAAAATATAGAACGTAAAAAATAAATATTTTTTTTTATCTATTTCAATTTATCAAAAAACACTTTCTGTTAATTGATTATAATCATATAACAAAATCAGCTATATGTATATATGTCGGGATAACAGGATTTGAACCTGCGACCTCTCCGTCCCTAACGGAGTGCGCTAACCGGACTGCGCCACATCCCGAATAAAAAACTCAGCATACGCTGAAGAGATAAATTTTTTGTTCTTTGTTTTTTTTAAGTATCGCTCAAATTTCAGTGCTTCTGTTTTTATATCAAAGTTTTTCAAGAAAATTAATTTCCAAGGCATTTTAGTTTTTGTATATCTACTACTTCCTTGGTTGTGAAATAACAACCTCCTTTGAGGATTTTCACTAAATCCATAATACCAAGAATTATCTTTCAATGACTGAATTATGTAGACATAGTACATAAGTTATTAATGTGTGCTAATCCCGACCTGTCGGGACGCCACATCCCGAATAAAAAACTCAGCATACGCTGAAGAGATAAATTTTTTGTTCTTTGTTTTTTTTAAGTATCGCTCAAATTTCAGTGCTTCTGTTTTTATATCAAAGTTTTTCAAGAAAATTAATTTCCAAGGCATTTTAGTTTTTGTATATCTACTACTTCCTTGGTTGTGAAATAACAACCTCCTTTGAGGATTTTCACTAAATCCATAATACCAAGAATTATCTTTCAATGACTGAATTATGTAGACATAGTACATAAGTTATTAATGTGCGCTAATCCCGACCTGTCGGGACGCCACATCCCGAATACGGCTGCAATTATACGATTTCATGTAATTCGAAACTAGTTTGTTAGTTTATTGTTAATACTATTTTACCTATATTTTTATTTTCTTCCATGTATCTATGTGCATCTTTCACTTCTTCCAATCGAAAGGTTTTGTCAATGATAGGTTTTAACTCACCTGTTCGAAAATATTTCTCTGAAAACGACCAAAACTCTTTAGTGAGTTTTATTTGATAATCTAAATTGCGTGAACGTAATGTAGACCCTATAATATTCAATCGGTTGAATAGTATAGGAGCGATATTCATATCCTCCACTTTGGTTCCTCCCAATAGTGCCAACATCACCATTCTCCCATCTCTTGCTAAGCAGCTAATATTTTTTGTAAAATAACTTGCACCAAGAAAATCAATAATTACATCAACACTATTGTACTTGGTGGCAATTACTTCTTGAAAATTTTTCGAATTATAATCGATACAATAATCTGCTCCTAAATCGTAACATGTATTATGTTTAGAAGAAGACGCAGTAATGATGCAGGTTGCCCCTATTTTTTTTACTAATTGTATGGCGGCAGTACCAACACCGCTACCTCCTGCATGTATAAGTACCTTGTCTTGGGCTGTAGTATTTGCATGCCATAGTAGAGATTGATATGCGGTTAAGAATGCTTCTGGTATGGCTGCCGCTTCTTCAAAACTTAGGTGCTTTGGGATTGGTAAAGCCATGTCTTTATGAATGATCGCATATTGTGAATATCCCCCACCTGGCAAAATTCCAAAGACATTACTTCCTAGAGCATGGTTTTGGACATTAGCCCCTAACGCTACTATTTCGCCAGCTATTTCTAGCCCTAAAATTTCACTCTCTCCTTTTGGAGGAGGATATTTTCCTTCTCTTTGGAGTATATCTGCTCGATTTAATGCAGCAGCTGTCACTTTAACGAGTACTTGATCTTTAGTAGGAGAGGGGATGGGTTGGTCGCCAATGTATAGTTGCTCCCTACCTCCAAACTGTTTTAATAATACAGATTTCATCATATTAGAGCCCTTCTTTATCGATAAGATAGAGGAGGCTAGCCATTGCTGCGGCACCAAGCGCTAACTCTCTTTTGTTTACTTTATCAAATGTATCACTAGCAGTATGATGTAAATCAAAATAGCGTTGTGAATCTGGAGACAACCCGATTACAGCTGCCCCTTGTTCTTTTAATGGACCAATATCAGCACCACCGCCTGGTGATGAAAAGACATGCATATAATAGGGGTCGAAGTAACTTTTGAAGCTGTTTAATTTTTCAACTTGTCTTTCTGTTCCAGCATAAGTGAACCCCTTTGGTGAGAAACCCCCAGCATCAGATTCAATAGCAGCAATATGTGTTTCATTGTTTTTTTTGCTAATTCAGCGTATTTGTTTCCTCCTCGTAATCCATTTTCTTCATTCATAAACATTACGGCTCGAATAGAATGTTTTGGTTTGATGCCCATGTTTTTCAAAATACGCAAGGCTTCAATTGATTGCACACAACCTGCTCCATCATCATGCGCACCATGCCCAACATCCCAAGAATCAAGATGACCTCCTACTAAGATATATTCATTTGGGTTTACTGTTCCTGTAATTTCACCAACTACATTATAAGAGAGAACATCAGGAAGCATTTCACAATGTGTTTCGAAATAAAAGTCTAACCCTTTATCATTTATTAATAACTGACTAAGAAGGTCTCCGTCATTGGTACTTATGGCAACAGCAGGTATTTTAGGGAATTCCTCATTATACCTAAGTGTTCCTGTATGAGGTATGTCGTCTTGAGAGCTAGACATAGATCGAACAAGAATACCTATGGCGCCATATTTAGCGGCTTCGGAAGGGCCAAAAACACGCTGATCTACAGCGCCACCATATGCCATGAAAGTTCTAATGTGTTTTTGATCGAAAGGTCTGCTGAAGTAAACAATTTTACCTTTAATTATTTTTTCGCCTAACTTCTCAAGGTCACTAATGTCTTTTACTTCAATCACTTTACCCGAAACACCATTTACTCCTGTTCCAACCGAGTTCCCAAGTGCAATAATGTTTACCTCTTTATCTCCAATTTTATTAGCGTTTAAAATTTTTGCTTTTTCATGCTTACCCCTAACCCAATGAGGCACCATTACGGGTTGTAGAAATACGGTGTCAAATCCATATCCAATCATTTGTTGTCTGCTCCATTCTACCGCTGCAGCTGCTTGTGGAGAGCCACTAAGCCGATGACCAATGTTTAGGCATAAGTCTTCAAGCATTGAATAGCTATTGCCATTTTCTAATGCTTCATCGAATATGGCTCTAACGGTGGCTTCATTGTTTTGTGCATAATTTGGAAATACTATGAAAGATGTGATAAGAATATAGATAAGTCTCATAAATAATGGTTTGATATGTGGTGAAATATAGTAGCTCTATTATTAACATCCAAAAAAAAGAAATCCCCTGTCTTGAAATAAATCAGCACAGGGGATTTGTTTTAGTATATCTAAACTATATGCTATTGACTTTTAGCTTCATTGCTATTGTGTATTTTTTGTTTTAATTCTGTGGTTTCTTCCACAGTCATTTCTGTTAAAGGAACAATGTTGTTTTCAGTTTCATTTATGTCGTAATATTTATTGCCGTAGTATAAAAATAAATCATTTTCCGTGTCATTTTTAAACTCAAGGACTTCATAAATATTTTCAAACTCACCGTATAAGAAAAGTTTATTGTCTTTTACCTGATAATGGAATGAATATTTCTTTTTTGAACTGTTAGTAATTACCTCTATTGTAGCATGGTCAAACGATCCTTTTCCATTCATAAAATTTTCAGGAACTATCGCATGATTTATTTCATTATCTTCGTAATCACCAAAATCATCTATGATTTCAATATTAATATTTTCCTCTTCCTTTGCTGAAGAATTCAGGTTTGGAGTTTCTTTTTTAGAAACATTCTTGTCAATAATAGGAGCTTCTGTAACTTCAGGAGTGCTTTCTGTTTCTGAAATTTCAATACTCACAGGTGTAGTATTTTCAATTATAGCCTGTGGGTTATTATTATCTATTTCATTATTGTTTGGAATCATCATGTAAGCAATTACTCCTCCTACAGTAATGATTGCAGCAGCAGAAATAGTTTTGGCATTCCAGATAGTTGATGAACTTGCAATGCCAGAAACATCAATGGCATTGAGTGTGCTTTTAAGCTCGTTTTTTCTTGCCAACTTAATTCCATCGACTATTTCTTTTTGAAATTGAAACTCATTATTTAATAATGGGTCTGTACTAAGCGTTTGTTCAAAACCCTCCATCTCTTCAGCAGTCATGCTTCCGTCAAAGTACTTGTCAATTAATTCTGTATTTATCATATTGTTAATCTAAAAAATCACTTTCAGAATATTGGGATTTAACCAATTCATCTAGTTTTAATTTGCATTTATATTTTTTTGTTTTTGCGGTATTAGTATTCGCAAAACCTAATTTATCAGCTATATCCTGCATAGAAAGTCCATCAAAGTAATAGTACGTCAGTACTTTTCTACATTTCTCTCCCATTTGCTGTATACATTCATTTATTATCTTTGCTCTTTCTATTTTATCATCATCATGAAATACAGAAGAATCTTTTTCTTCATGTGACAATCTGCTTTTTCTATCCAACTCTTTTCTCCATAAATTGAGACAAATACTATAGATATATGTACTCATTTTTGAAGTAAGAATAAGTTTTCCACTTCTTGCTTTTTGCCAAAACACAACAAGAGCATCTTGATATACATCTTTTGCTTCATCTTCCGTACCACTATTTGATAACACTATTTTAGTCATCATTTTGTAGTACTTCTTATAAAGATACTCTAAGGCTTTTTCATCCCCATTACAAATTTGCTCGAAAACCTCGCTATCTTTCATGTTTTTCTATTTCTAAATACCGTAGATATTTCATTGGTAACCTTTAGGATAGTGTAATAATTCAAATAATATTACATCGATTTATTAGATTTGTACTTATGAAAGAGTGATAATACTAATTGTATTTCTTCCATTCTTGAGTTCTATAAATAAACCCCCAATATCCTCTTAGGTACAATGTATCTCCTTCTCTCCAAAACTTACATGTATAAATTTTCCCATTATTAGGATCTAAGATTTCTCCATCTTCAAATTCATTTCCATCTTTCACCATGTCAGTAATTATTTCCATACCAATTATTTTTTGGTTATACCGAGCGTCATCTTCATCACATTCATCACAGATAGGGTCTTGTTCTTCATTAGGTCCACGGAAAAGCTTTATAATCTTTCCATAGTATTTTCCATTTTTTTCATAAATCTCGACTATTGATTTCTCTTTCCCTGTATCATCATCAATTGTTTTCCATTTCCCTATAGGAGACGTTTGGGCATAAATAATAAACGATGCAAATAGAATAGATGTAGTAAATAAGTATTTCATATGTATATATTTTTAAATAAAAAAAGGTCACCATTAATAAATGACGACCTTAATTTAATACTTTGATGAAAGAAATCTATTTTTCTTTCATTTTTTCTACTTCAGCTTCAACTTCTTTTTCGGTTCCTGTAAGTGTAGATGTCTTCGTTGATGTTTCTCCATCTTTAGTAATAGTTGTTTCAACAACTGCATTTACTTGGTTGTCATCACTCTCCGATGCCTCTACTTTTACTTTTATTTCTTTTTTAATTTCAGAATTTCCATGCGCTTCAGCAGTATGTCCTGCGCCATAAATTTCTCCTAAAATAGGAGCAATTACCAGACCAATTAAGCAAGTTAATTTGATTAAAATATTCATAGAAGGGCCAGAAGTATCTTTAAAAGGATCTCCAACAGTATCACCCGTTACAGCTGCTTTATGTGCATCAGAACCTTTATAAGTCATTTCGCCATTGATTTCAACGCCAGCTTCAAACGATTTTTTAGCATTGTCCCATGCGCCACCAGCATTGTTTTGGAAGATAGCCCAAAGTACACCTGATACGGTAACACCAGCCATATAAGCACCTAAAGCTTCAGGCCCCATGGCAAAACCAATAATAATTGGAGTAATAATTGTAAGTGCTCCAGGTAACATCATTTCTCTTAATGCTGCTTTTGTAGATATTTCCACACATTTGCCATACTCAGGCTTCCCTGTACCCTCCATGATGCCTGGGATTTCTTTGAACTGACGTCTTACTTCCATTACCATTTCCATGGCTGCCTTACCTACAGATTTCATTGCTAAAGCAGAGAATACGACAGGTATCATTCCACCAATAAATAGTGCGGCTAGTACATCTGCCTTAAAAATATTAATTCCATCAATACCCGTAAAGGTTACATACGCAGCAAATAGTGCTAATGCGGTTAAAGCTGCAGAAGCAATAGCGAACCCTTTACCTGTTGCTGCTGTAGTGTTTCCAACAGTATCTAATATGTCTGTTCTTTCTCTTACTTCTTTGGGGCACTCACTCATTTCAGCAATACCACCAGCATTATCCGAAATAGGACCAAATGCATCAATTGCTAATTGCATAGCTGTAGTCGCCATCATTGCAGAAGCAGCAATAGCAACGCCATAAAATCCTGCTAATTCATATGAGCTCCATATTGCAGCTGCAAATAGAATAACGGATGAAAAAGTGGAAATCATACCTGTTGCTAGTCCAGCAATAATATTAGTTCCTGCACCAGTAGATGAACTTTGAACAATGCTTAATACTGGTTTTTTACCTAAAGCGGTGTAGTATTCAGTAAATGCTGAGATGAGGTACCCAACAGTTAACCCTACTAATGTGGCGTAAAAAACGTGTCGACTTAGAATGTCTCTAGTTCCTTCACCAAAAAATTTCATTCCAATAATTACATCTGGCAACATCCAGTCAATTAAAAACCAAACTGCAATGGCTGTTAAAACAATTGAAGTAAGGTTTGCAATGTTGAAAGATTTTTGAACATCGGCTTCTTTAGCATTATTGTCTTTTACGCCAATTAAGAAAGTCCCAAGAATTGATGCTACTATCCCTACACCTGCAATCATTACAGGTAATAGAATTGGCCCCATTCCACTGAAAGTATCTAATACAACACCAGCATCGAACATGTCTTTGATAATATAATTACCCAACACCATTGATGCTAAAACGGTAGCAACATACGAACCAAATAAATCAGCTCCCATACCTGCAACATCTCCTACGTTATCTCCTACGTTGTCAGCAATTGTAGCTGGATTTCTAGGATCATCTTCTGGAATGCCAGCTTCTACTTTTCCCACAAGGTCAGCGCCCACATCGGCTGCTTTGGTATAAATACCACCACCCACACGTGCAAATAATGCAATTGACTCTGCACCTAGAGAAAAGCCAGCAAGGGCTTCTAATACTATGGTCATATCTTGGTAGAAAGATGTTCCTTCCCCAACAAACATATTTACGAAAATCATAAAGAAAAGACTAAGACCAAGAACAGCTAATCCGGCTACTCCTAATCCCATTACTGTACCACCACCAAAAGCAACTTTTAGCGCTTGAGGCAAACTCGTACGGGCAGCCTCTGTTGTCCTAGCGTTAGCTTCGGTAGCTATTCTCATTCCAATGTTTCCAGCTACTGCAGAAAATATGGCTCCTACGATAAAAGCAGGAACAATCATCCAACTAGTTGTATCTACTACTGAAGATATTCCAAATAAAGCGATAGCTGCAATAATTACAAATATAGCCAGAAGTCGATATTCAGCACTTAAAAAAGCTAAAGCACCCTCTTTTATATTCTCAGAAATTTCTTTCATTTTCTCATTTCCTGCACTTTGCTTCTTCACCCATGCCATTTTGATCATCATGAAAACAAGCCCTAATACTGCCAAAAAAATTGGCACAAAAATCAAATTATCCATTAAACTGTGTTTTGTTACTATTTTTTATAATAAATAAAGGGTATAAAAAACCCTTTTTGCTTAAAGCAGCGCAAATATAAAAGAACTGAAGAAATTATATGTTATAAAGTTAAAAATATTATGAAATGAACGGCTTATGATATGTCTTTTAGAGGGGGGCATATTAAAAAAATAAAAAGTTAATTATCTTTTTATTGCTTTTGTTAACTAATATTTATTAGATTTATTAT
>Ga0224506_10001884_pt1 | contig 14754 bp, 14 predicted proteins | sample SF_Jan12_sed_USG_2_FD_169108 | JGI IMG/M metagenome (GOLD analysis project Ga0224506, IMG submission 169108) | Sediment microbial communities from San Francisco Bay, California, United States - SF_Jan12_sed_USGS_8_1 | ecosystem: Environmental > Aquatic > Marine > Sediment | place: USA... | reverse complement strand
ATCTTCTCTAAGGTTCTTTTTTGCGCAGAGTCAGCAAAGCCAAGAGCCTGCCCTTACCCGTTAACTGGTTTATACTCCGCATCTTTGGATACTTGCTGTAAATAAGCTGATGGTTCTCAAGCCTTGGTAGAAGCCGGCTTAGATGCTGCTCGGTTATTCCTACACGTTCAGCCAACTCTCCACAGCTCAGTTCATCATCTAACAAAGCGGTCAAAATTTCCTCGGAGGTGGAAACAAAAAGGTTTTTTACACCAGACTTTCTTTTTCTCATCAATATCAAGTACTACATGGTGAGAACAACATTACAAGAAGTTTGGAACATGAAAGTTGAAAAGAAAAGGAGAATTGATCGATTAAACTCAATCTTTCAAAAATGTCCAGAATTGGAAAATTCACCGTTTTGAACGAATGAAAACACAGCTGTAATCTACACGTGTCACAAACGTATTCATAGCCTGCTTATGTGAGTTCAGTTGCTTCCTCAACGTTTGTTGCAGATTTGCCAAGAAAGTCTTAGTATTCACCATTGCGGGCGCTAGATGACACAGTAGCTACAGCTGAACACTTCGGAGAAACCCCATAAATCCCTTTCATGCTCGCGCAGACGGCAACAAGGGAGGGCCACTGGTTACTCCCCTACAGGCCTAATTTTATCCACGCCAGGTCATGATCGCTACCATCTCCAGAATGCCTTTTTCGGCGATCAATCCAAGCTTCCTTCTGTTTATCAGATAGTGCAGGGCTCAGCCAGATTTGGTCGTACAGCTCGTACTTAGCTGGGTGACGGGATCTCTTGTACCGATGTGTCCATGCTGTAGATGATGGTGGCGGTGTGTCAGGCTTTGGAGGTCGAGTTTCCCCTGGGTTTGATAATGCATCGGTCAGCCTTAGTTCTGAATCCCCTACAAGAGGTTGAAGACAGGGTGAGTTTGGCGGATCATTTATGTCACCCAATACAATGAAGCGACTGTCAGGACGCGTTCGCGCTTTGACGATTTCTGCCATCATCTCAGCTTGGCGAGTGCGACGCTCGTTGTTCGATCGCTCACCAGCAACTGGATCTTCATTGAAGTCCACGTAATGACTTTTGAGATGGTTGTTGAAGATCGTAAAGAGCTTTCTAGATCGAGAGATGCTCAGGATCTCAACTTCAAGCAAATCGCGACCAAAGACAGCGCGAGTTGGATCATCGGGATGCACTGCACGTTGCCACGAGGTAACCCCACCAATCGGAAGTTTGGAGAGGACACCTACGTCGATAAGACGCGGGTCGTTACCCTCGACCAAAATAACGTATCGATACATCCAATCCAAGTGTTCACGATTAAACTGATGCAGAGTATCAATGTCTTCAGCCTCTTGAATCGCCAAAACGTCGATGTTTATCTTCTTGATACGCTTTGCGATCAGATCTGTGTCCTTGGTCTTCTTGGCTTTCATAAGTCCACCGCGGTAAGTGCGTATTTTCCACGTTTCCCGGGCGCCGAATTCATACTTCAACTCGCCGTCCAATGTGGTATCTAAAGCGCGGATAGCGTCAATCTCGCCTTTAAAATTAAAGCGCGAGAACAGATTGTTCAGGTTGAACGTGCCAACAGTTATGTCCATCGCGTCTCCTCCCAGTTTTCAAAATGCGCGCGCCTTTTTTCCTTTCGTGTGTGTATTTTCATCCACAACCAATAACATAAATGCTAGTCACATATAAAAGCTGTATTAAGAGTACAACAAATGAGAGAGCGCAAGGCTATTGCTTGAAATTGGTTTAGTCCTTTAACAAAAACTGGGTTTGCGGGAGCAGACCTTACGATTAGTTGGTTTTTCGGAAACACGCACGCGCGAAAAGAGAGATTTGAGCTTATTTAAGGTTTCCTCGGAGAACACATTTTTGTCTCTACCTCAGAACCCTCATTTTCACAAAATCACCTCAAGAAACGCATAATTGTCAAAAAGAACCATTTCCAAGAGAGTTGAATTACTATTATACTATATCTCGTCAATGGGATTTTTGTGACAACCCCAAGAATAACCAGCTGTGAATATAACAATCTCTTCGGTCTCTCCGCGCGAGAGGGACTTTCCCTCCCTCTACTGATACACCCTCCCAGAGAAGCTTCAGCACTCTGCAAAAACAAAAATGAATGTATTATGATTTTTACTAATCAAGCGAGAAAATCGTTTGGCTCTCGCCAAACTCCCACTGATACGAGTTAAGGCCGTTTGCCTAAACCCCCGAAAACATGATGGAACTTGTCACCATATGCTAAAGAGGCCAGAACCGAGTTTTGCACAAACTCTTTTATGTGATCTTCCTCTATGCAATTCTTGGGTAGAACAATAGTTGTCAATTATCCCTCCCAGAAAAATAGAGCGAATAAAAAAGAAGGTGATCCCTCACCTTAAGAAGGCTTTAGATTATCTAAATAGAAACTCATTGAGAAAATCTGAACATGAACTGATAATTGCAACCAGAAATCTGAAAAAAGAGAAAACTCGCCCTCCAGAAATACTGCATGACTTTGCAGCATTATATAATAATCTTGGTGTCAAACACCTAGAAAAGAAAAATGTTGAAAAAGCTTTCGGATTATTTTCAAAGTCATTAAAGCTCAAGATTGAGTGCGAACCAGGAAATATACCTGCCGTTGAGGGCACTTTCAAGAATATGTTCAGTACTGCGTTGCTTTGCTGCAAGTTCGACTATCTATCGAACACAATAAAACTCTTGCTTAAAAAATACTCAAACGAACAAAATTTTAGAAACTATTTGGAAACGTGTCTGAAAACTACGGTAGGTGTACAAAGCAATGAACCTGGAATTTTCATATCAAATATGCGACTAGTATCGCCCGATTCTAGTCGTGGTATAGATGACTTTGTGTATTTTCCAAAAGCGTTTGAAGATATCGAGGTAACCCTTAGATCACAATTAATTCTTTCCGATCATACTACCGTTAATTGTTGCTTCACTATATCGACTAAGAATTTGAAAGCGAACATTCCAGTTCCTTATGAAGTAGATTCTTGGAAAAAGGAGCGCCCGCCACATCTGGAATCAAAAATAAAGAATTCAACACCCAATCTAGTCATCTTTCTATCTGAAAATGAACACATACCAAGAAACACCGTTAAAGTCAGAGATAAGTCTGGAAAGTCAATAGAATTTGATTTCAAAATAGTGTTCACGGAGTTTTTTGTTCCGGATTCTTACCCTCGGTTTGGACACATGTTTGGTGACCCACCTGAGATACCTTATTGCAAGAGTTTCAAGTACTTTCGCGGGAGGGCTGGGTCTCTGGAATGGGAAATGAAAGCTGGTGAGGAATACAGAATAGAATTAGATGTGAAGAATTATGAGACACCTCCTTCAACGAACAGTCAATTCAACATGAGGATTGGGATTCTGACTCCATTCAAAAGAGTCAGGCTTGGTAGGTCTCATCTACGACACACAAACAAAATAGTCATTGAAACTATTCAACAAAAGAGGATCAAATATTTCGAGGACAGAGACAGACCTGGAGGTATTTTGTTTTCGGCAGAGCCAAACTCGATATCTGAGAAACAATTTTTTAATGGTTTAGCACCAAGACCTGATGCAGACAAAAACCTTTATGATATTACACCTGAGTCTGACATCGTTTTTGATGACTATTCAATTTTTGGGTTATCATTCCACTACAAGGTCTTGCCTGAAAGGCTATTAATCTCAACATTTGAATGGGAACAACCAATTCCTACTGCATTCTCTCACCTATTAATGGATGAACGATTCGATTTCCCTCCTCTATGCCAGTATTTTATTATAAATAATTCAAAGAAAGAGGTCATGCTGACCATAACTACTGAAATTGAAGGATATACAAACAAACAAGAAGATAGCAAGACCATTCTTCCATATTCAACAGAACGCATTAACCACACTCCACTATTTAAACGAGGAATCATAGCCCTCAGAGAGACTTGTGTGGCAAACTTGAAGATGCGAGCTATCACTAAAAATGAAACCATTGTCCTAAAAACAAGAAAAATTGATCTGCTTGCTTTTGATACAATGATTTGGGAAATATTAAATCCTCTAACACGGGAGAACTTCAGTCTTCACAATTTTGTCGTAGTTTGGGTCACGCCACATGATAGGGCAGTGGAGAATATAACCTCAATCGCAAAGGAGATTCATCAATCAAGAACCTTGCAAGGATATCCTGATAATCTGCCTCTTCATGAAATTCAGAAATCTACAGATTTACAGTGTAAAGCAATTTTCCAAGCTCTAAGGTCAATTGGAATATCCTATGTGGATTCATCCATAAGTTTTGGTTGGTTAAAACCTTATGCTTTTCAACGAATCAAACTACCATTCACGACGATAGAAACTAAGGCCGCAAACTGTATAGACAGTACCGTCCTATTTGCGAGCTTATTGGAGAACATTGGGATTCAATCCATCATAATCCTTATTCCAGGCCATGCACTAGTTGGTTGGAGACCATATTCTGATTCAAAAGCAATAGCCTTGCTGGAAACTACGCAAATTGCATTTGTGAATTTCGATACAGCAACAAAATGTGGTCGAGAAACACTAAACAAAGCGCTTGAGGACGCCAAGAAGACTGCAAATAAACCTGATCTAACTATCGAAGATGCCGTTCGAATGGGATATATCAGATTTGTAGACGTGGCTCATATGAGAGAAAAGAAGATATTCCCTCAACTCACGTAAAGTTCTTAAAACAAATCCATGCTCTTATAGTTTTGCAAGAAACTTCGATCAATCTTGTTATGACTAATATTTATAAGTAAAAACGCCTTTTATCTTGGCGGGTACATCAAATGAAGCTAAAGGCGACTAAAAGTTGGGATTGTGGGAGATATCTCGACTGTAGGTGGGGTTCAAATTCCACCCAGCTCGTTAGACTATAACCTCATCCATGTTCCTAATCTTGCCATCACGCCTCCGTAATTCTCCACATGCCAGACATACCAAAATCTACACTTTGGTTTTCAAATTCCAAAAATGGGACACCTTGTCCAATAGAGGTTCTAATCATTAGACGGTTTTTCCGAATTGTTTGCAAACCAAGGCTATGTCTATGATATCTATAATGCCATCATGGTTCAAGTCTGCGGTGGAATCCCATTTCGAATGTTCTGGATATGAGCCATAGGCTTTCGCCACAACAGCAACATCAAATATGTTTACAATTCCATCGCCGTTTACGTCAACTTCGTTAAGATTCAGCCAGTTTACGACGTTATCAACAAACTTGCTCATCAATCCTTGGTCTTTGAACGGATTGCCCCCTGAACGCCAATCGCAGAGAACGATCACAGCTTTCTTGTCGATAACAGGCTGATATACGACTATCATGGGATCTGACGCATCGAAGGGTGTGTTGTAGGAAGCGACAATCTTCATTTCAGGAGGCATCTCACACAACACCCTACACATCAAATCGGTTAGATCACTGATCCTGAAGATGACATCCGACATATTCGCCAAGATCGGATGTCCTTCAGTGATAGTGATGTTGGTCTTGATCGGATAGAAACCATAAGCAAAGGTGAAATTCAGACCGAATATTCCCGTGTTTATCGCAAGGATTGGTTTGCCTCCGTTGAATGCCTCCATTACGGGGTAATTCATGGTCCAGTTGGCCATGGCGTCAACCAAAACAATGAGATCAAAGTCTACAGTTCCAATAGTCTGTGACGCGTTCTCATCTGTGAGAAACATGACATTGCACTTCTCGTTCAAGATGTCATAGAAGGCGGTTCCCCTGAACCGCTCACAGACATCAGTGAATATCTCTGGATTCGACCAGTAAGGATTCGACCGCGCACCCGGCAAAAACCACACTACTGCCCTACAGGGGGACGTGTCATTAGACATTACCAAAGGTGTCGCAAGCGCTACCGACAAAACGGAAACAAGAACCAGCAAAACAATCTTCTGGTTCATCTACACTTCACCCTCGACCCATAAAATATTGGTTGATGCCATATTTAATACCAACGTTTAGAACAAAATGTTCGATTTCATTTACGCACTTGAAGTTCACAACGCGCGCGCGACTATTACTACGAAACCTTCGGAAGTTGTTGTTTTAAACTATAGCAAACCAAAAACACCTTCTAAGACAGCCCGGTACACTGTAATATCGAATCTGTAGAAGATAAAGAGCCTGAAAAATACCGGGGGGTAGGCCGTATTGGCTCGATTTTCAAAAAATAAAATGGTTTTTTCCACACAATGCAGAGTATTCCTAGAAGGGGCATGCGGGTTAGAGTCCATCTGTATGGAAGGATTCCCGGGCATAATAACGTGCGCTACCGACCTGATGGAATCTGGTTCAGACATGCTGATTGGACAAAGAGCCTGAGGAAACGGCTTATTTGGATCCTAATAGGCGAGGTATATTGGAAACAACCTTTTTTTCGAAGCTCAAAAAGACAGCGCCAAAGTCGAGCGCTCGCAAAACTGTTTCAATGGATCGAATTTCCGTTTTTCGGTTAAAAACTCTTTAGTAAGTAATCAACAATAAACCTTTCAAGATAGGTGGAAAAAAATGGTTCTGCCAGCCAAAATCTTTGAGATAAAAGAAGAAGCCGATCTCGGATTGATAGCCATGAAACTCAAGGATTTCCATGAAGAAGAGCCTTACCAGACGGAGAAGGAAACGATAAATCTTGTAAAGGAAATCTTGGATCTGAAACTAAAAGAAGACTCAGTATCGGGAATTTTCAGCATGGATTTCATGCGCAAACGCTATTACAAACGTAAGCTAGTTGAAGCCCCCCTCACCGAGGAAGCTCCTTTCTGGATTAAACGTTTCAATGGAAAAACCTTCCTAATCGTGCAGGCGCCATCCGTGGCTCGCGGAGTAAAAAAGCTACTAACAAACCACGTGGCAAACAAACTCAGCAAGATTCTCTTCATAAACCCTCACGCGATTGTCGAAGTAAAAATCTCTCACGAGACCCTCAAGAAGCTCCACGAGTCGAACCCAGAAGCAACGAAACTTGTATGGTTTGACAACGTTGACATACCTGGCGTAGAGAAGCTTTGTCTAGCAGGATCCGCTCTTGCCGACACTGAACTGTACCGCGATTATCTTGAACATGGAATGATCTGGTACGTCGTCTTTGAAGCCCAGAATCGTGGAATTGTTGTTGGAATTACAAGAAACTGTGTGGTAACGCTGTTCAGCAAAAGCACTATCGACGAGTTCATAAATTACATCTTAGAAGACCTTCTAATGCTCGTCAAATAAGCGCGCGCTTTAAGTACTTCTCTCTTGTAACCAAAGTGATAAATAAAGCTGCTTTTTCAGTGTTATCTGTGTGAATTGTTTAAGGAGGTGAATGTATGAGTGTTGTGAAGATCATAGAACTCGTTGGTTCCTCTACTAAGGGGTGGAAAGAGGCCGCTGAAAACGCTTTAATGGAAGCCTCCAAAACGGTGAGAAACATCGTTGGAATGGACGTCGTCGGCTGCACCGCCAAAGTTGAGAAAAACAAGATAGTTACCTACAGAGCCAACGTCAAGATAGCGTTTACCGCTGAAAGACCGTGAATTTAAAAGGAGTCCACATCTTTCGCGTTTCGCATGCGAAGACTGGGATCCGTTAAAGAGTTGCCCGATGACATGGTCACGCTAAAAAAAAAGTTTTTAATCAGTTGATTAAGATTTTAGTATCGGTATTTGCCGATAGTATCGGTGATTACCCCGCGCGCGCTTTTTTGGTTTCTGGACGCAGAAAACGTGGGGCGAAGGAGCTGGTGAAAACGATAGGAGTATCTTCTCAGTGTTTTATGCATACAAGAAGTTGGACTCTAAAGAACAAATCTCCTTAATTCCTCAGAGGAAGCTTTAGATTCTGCAGTTAGTCCTAGAAGTACCATATACTCTGCAAAGGAGCCTGATTACGCTGCTCTTAGAAAACAAGTCATGAAAGGGACTATGTTTAAAACTTTGTTCGCAATGTTTTTTAATCGGTACTACAGAAGAAGACGAGATTACGGGAGACATCAAAAACATGCCAAAATTCAGACAAACCGGTGACATACTCAAGCTGATGAGTAGCAAGGAAGATATACGCAACATAGGTATAATCGCCCACATAGATCACGGCAAAACAACAATGACAGATTCGCTGCTGGCCGAAGCAGGATTGCTATCACCCAAAATTGCAGGTGAAGCCAGAGCCCTTGACTACTTGGAAGAGGAACAAAAACGCGGAATCACAATAAAAACCGCAAACATATCCCTCTTACACGAGATGGGCGACCGCCCATACGTGATCAACTTAATTGACACTCCCGGCCACGTGGACTTCACGGGTAAGGTTACGCGAGCTTTAAGAGCCATAGACGGCGCGGTTGTCGTCGTGGACGCCGTGGAGGAAGTTATGGTTCAGACGGAAACCGTCACCCGCCAAGCCCTCGAAGAAAGAGTGAGACCCGTTCTTTTCATAAACAAGGTAGACCGCTTAATAAGGGAGTTGAGACTCACTCCGGATGAGATTCAAAACAAACTTGTTCGAATAATCCGCGACTTTAACAACCTAATCGACATTTATGGAGAGCCAGAGTTTAAGGAAAAATGGAAGGTCGACCCCGCAAAGGAAACCGTCGCTTTTGGTTCAGCCCTCCACAAGTGGGGTTTCACACTCAGCATGGCCCAACAGAAAGGAATAAGATTCAGCGACATCGTGGACGCCTACGCGAAAGATGAATACCAAGACCTCCCAGAGCTGCTTCCACTCCACACCGCGATACTTGACATGGTAGTTAAAAACATGCCCAACCCCATCGAAGCCCAAAAATACCGCATAACAAAAGTTTGGAAAGGCGAAATGGACTCGGAGATAGGTCAAGCAATGCTAAACTGCGATGACAACGGCCCCACAGTAATGTGTATAACCTTGGCTCAAATGGACCCTCACGCGGGTCTAGTTGCAACAGGCAGGCTGTTTTCAGGTTCGATGAAAGAGGGAGGCCGCGTCTTTTTGGTCAACGCAAAGAAAGGATACCGTGTGCAACAAGTTTCCATGTACATGGGCGCTTTCAGAGAGGTCGTCGGCGAAATCACCGGAGGCAACATAGCCGCTTTACTAGGTCTAGATCTTGCAAGAGCAGGCGAAACCCTCATTGACGTTGAACATAAAGACGTAATGTTTCCCTTCGAACGCATAAAATACGTTTCGGAACCAGTCATAACAATAGCCATCGAGCCTAAACATCCCAGAGAGCTGCCACGCCTAGTCGACGCCATGAACAGGCTCTCCATCGAAGATCCAAATCTCGTAACCACCGTAAACAAGGAGACCGGCGAGTACCTGCTAAGCGGAATGGGTGAACTTCACCTGGAAATCGCCGTGAAGTTCCTAAAGGATTATGGTGGCGGAATAGAAATCACAACCTCCCGTCCCATAGTAGTTTACAGAGAAAGCGTCCTCGGAGAAGGCGTGGTGGCTATGGCTAAAAGCCCCAACAAGCACAGCAGATTCTGGGTGCAGATCGAACCCTTAGAAGAAAATGTCATAAAAATGATTGATAAGGGCGACCTTGCCGAAGAAATGGGTCGCAAGCGGATGGGCAATGCGCTTAAAGAGGCAGGCTGGCCAACAGACGAAGCCAGAAACGTTTGGGCCCTAGAGGAACATAAAAACATAATCGTCGACTTAACAAAGGGCATTCAATACCTTCGCGAAGCCAGAGACATGATCATTTCTGGTTTCCGCTGGGCGTGCGGAGCGGGACCCCTATGCGAGGAACCCTTGAGAGGCTTAAAAGTCAAGCTTATGGACGTTAAACTCCATGAAGACCCGGTGCACCGCGGACCAGCCCAAGTCATGCCAGCAGTACGTCGTGCAATTTTGGGCTCCTTCCTAACAGCAAAACCAGTGATTCTAGAACCCGTCTACAAGATCGGAGTGTCAGTTCCAGCCCAGTGGGTCGGCGAATCCTCCAGCATGATCACACGTAAACGTGGAAGGATACTTTCCTCCGAGCAGAGAGGCGCCCTGACAACGGTCACAGGCTACATTCCAGTCGCAGAAACCTTCGGCTTGTCCGCAGAGATGCGTTCCGCAACCTCAGGCCATGCATTCTGGCAGTGCACCTTTGACCATTGGGAGAAGGCTCCAGAAAACGTGACAGCCGAAATTATCAAGCAGATTCGCGAAAGGAGAGGTTTATCATCAGACGTTCCCTCACCAAGGAAATTCATAGACGAAGCCTAGCCACACACGCGAGCTCGACGAAACGTTTTTTGCACCAGACCGTAACTAGATATGTTGGCGACAGAGATGGCTGACAAGAACGATTGGACAAGAGAGGAAATTGCAGAAGAGATCAGCTCTCATACTGCAGTAACAATCCCAGTCAACTCACGCATAGAAGCTCAGCAACTAATTCTTGACCTTTCTGAGATGAACCGGATTCTCAACGAAGCAAAACTGATTGCGCTAGGCGAATGCTACTGCAGAAAAAAATACCAGAAATGCGACGGACCCATCGACGTCTGCTTAAACTTGAACAAAGAAGCTGAAGGATTCATAAGTCAAGGATTAGCAAAGAAGGTTGATTTGAAAGAAGCACTTGAAGCACTAAGACGTTCTCATGAAGCCGGACTCGTTCACATCGCTTACACCTTCAAGGGAAAGGAAAAACCAGAGGTCATTTGCAGCTGTTGTTCATGCTGTTGCCATTCCATGAGTGCACTTGTGAGATTCGGAATGCCAGAGGCAGTCACGGTGAGCAAGTATATCGCAGCCAACAATCCTGAAACATGTGTAAGCTGCGGTACATGCGTCGAAAGGTGCCAGTTTAAAGCCCGGCAGCTCAAGAATGGCAAAATGACATACAACAGTTCTAGATGTTTCGGCTGCGGTCTCTGTGTAAGCACTTGTCCAACTCAATCTAATTCTTTAGTGAATCGTGAGACAAACCGGTAGCTAACTCTTCCTGTTCGGATGACGCCTAGCGCGCCCTAAGCAATCCAAGACGCGATCAAACCGCGCTTTTTCATCTGTTGGCTGGCGTTTTAGTACGAAGCCTAATAACCAGAGCCTGTTCCTGCGGGAGTAGATGTTATGAGGGTAATGAATGCAAGCACTAGTGAAAAAGTATTAGTCCACGTTTCTTCTAGTGCGAATTTAATCGAACTTTGGACCTTGCTTTGAACTATTCAGACTTACAAGAGCGTCAGGAAATCGTTCCTCTTCAACTGTTTTATTTTGGTCTCTTTTTGACCAACAGATTTGTGGTGCAGACCATTACTGTCTCGCTTTTTTGGTTCAGGACCGTGTTCTCAAGAACTACTATTCCACTTTGCCCTTTTTCTTCATTGTCGACAACTTTCATCTTTACATGTAGCGTTTCTCCGCTGTACACGGGTTTCGTGAATCTGAGTCTCTCTATCCCGTAAAATGCCTCAACCGTTCCTTCGAGTATTCCCAGTCTTGCCCAAAGCCCTGTCATTATTGATAGTGTTAGAACACCATGTGCTATTCTTGCTCCGAAGCGTGTTTTCTTCGCAAATTCTTCATCGATGTGCAAAGGATTGTAGTCGCCGCTTATCCCCGCGAAGTTAACTATATCTGCTTCAGTCACCGTTCTTCCGGGGGTTTCGAAATGTTCTCCAATTTTTAGATCTTCAAAATATTTTCCTTTCATTAACATCAACCGGACATATCTATTTTGTCGAGGAATTCTTTTAAAACATTGTTGAATCCACTCGTATTTTCTTGGTTCGGAAGGTGTCCAACGCGCGCGCTTCAAGAGCGATTCTTGCCTGTTTCTGGTAACTCTTAGAAATAATGTTCAATCCCCTTTTAGCTGACATCTATCTCACCTAATTCTTCAACCTTACAAAACAATTTAACCAACAAGAATTTAAATTGCAACCTAAAGCTGAGAGATGTGAGATTTACATGGAACTTCAATTAAGCAATTTATGCCCATTCAATCTGGATTTCACACTTAGTTGTGGGCAGGCTTTTAGATGGGATAAGCGTGGCGAGTGGTGGTATGGTGTTGTTAGAGAAAAAGTTTTCAAGATACGTCAAAGTGGCAACAAGCTAGAGTTCGAGAATGCAGATATAAGTTTCGCCAAAGATTATTTTGGACTGCGCGACGACTTACCAGAAATTTTCTCGCATATCACCAAGGACAAACACATTAAAGCCACTGTCAAAAAATTTAAGGGTTTACGCATCCTCCGCCAAGACCCATGGGAGTGTCTAATCTCCTACATCTGTGCAACATACAAGAACATTCCAGCAATAAGGCAAATGCTGTTTAATCTCTCCAAAAAATTCGGAGACAAAACAGTCTTCGATGGCCTTGATTTCTACACCTTTCCAACACCAGCAAAGCTAGCAGAAGTCAACATGAAAGAACTTGCTGAATGCGGCCTCGGCTACAGAGCCAGATACATCTCAGAAACAGCCAAAATGGTTCACGAAAACGGCTTCAGACTCGAGGATTTGAGGAAAACCAGCTACGAGAAGGCTAGAAAAGAAATGCTTGATTTTCTTGGCGTGGGCTTGAAAGCTGCAGATTGTGTTTTGCTCTTCTCATCTGGAAAATTAGAAGCCTTTCCTGTGGATGTTTGGATAAAACGCATCATCATAAAGCATTATACAAGCCATTTTCCGACAGAGTTCATCATGAAAATCTCCTCTAAGAGCTCACTCACGAATTCGGAGTATGAGAGGCTAAACTTGTTTGGGCGAAGATATTTCGGAAATTATGCGGGTTACGCCCAAGAATACCTGTATCATTTTGAGAGAACACAGTGCTAGATGAGGGCTTTCTCCCTTAAGGTTTGAGCTGCCTGATGCCCGTTGGTTGTTGTGATGGATATGGCTCCTGAAACAAGCTTCGTAGCGTTAACATAGTTGTGCTGTTTAATTTGCTGGACGGCGTCCTCAAGTTTTACGTTGACTTCCTTAAAGCCCTCAACCCCAGACGCGTTCGCAGCAATGTTGACCTCCCTGATCAGAGCGTTGAAGTACGCAACCATAAGCTTCTCAGCACCGACAATGTCCTCGTCCCCCATGCTGTTCAAAGTCTCCAAGAGACTTGTGGCCAAAATCAGGTCTGACTTCATCTTCTCCGTGTAAAGAAAACAAATTACGGCTTTCTGAATTTCTGACAAGGGTTTTCTCTCATCAAGGATAAACATGCAAAAAGGAATAAGCTTTACGCGTTCTAGCTATTCGGAAGAGGCTCGCGTCTTCCATTTCACCAGTCTTTTCTTCACCTCTTCCTCAAGCTTTTCCTTTGATACGAGATGACCTCTGACTACGACATCCTTGTCTATGGCGATGCTCGGGGCACTCATTACCTGATAAGCCAACCCTTCATCCAACCCCTCCTTTGTCGCCATATCAACCACTCTGCAAGCAACACCGTACTTCTGTGCAACCTCAAAGGCGATCATCTTAGCCACCGGGCAGCCCGAACAAGTGGGCAAGGTGAAAACCTTCAACTCCATACAGCGGATTCCCTCTAAAACCATATTTTAGCTGGGAATAGGCTTTTTAAGTTTTCCACGGATAGCTTAAAATGCAGAAAACGTTTAAATTAATTTGAAAGAAGCATATTAGATGTGTAGCTCACAATGCAGGGCCCGTAGCTCAGCCTGGTTGGAGCGACAGGCTCATAACCTGTTGGTCGAGGGTTCAAGTCCCTCCGGGCCCACTACTCAATAATTTTCATCATCAATTGGACCTTTGCAAGGAGTTAAGTTACTTTAGAAGCCATAACTTATGCAAGAAATAGACCTAAGAGAAGTGTTGACTGAATCTATCAGAAACGTTTATAGCTGTTAGAAGAGAAAGTTAAACGGCTAAGCCAACACTGAATGTGTTGGAGGCGCGTCACCGCCTAGCCCCAATTGAAGAGCAGAAAGAGAACGAAGAGGTAAGGTAATGACAGAAGAAGAGTCCAATCTGAGAGGGATCTTAAAGAAAATACTTCGGGCACTCAGAGCGGTGTTACTATCCGAGATGGACTATCAAGTAGAACTCCAAGAAATGAAGGCGTATAGGTTTAAGTTGATTTTCATAGTTCTTATAACAGCAACGATAACCTGGGCCGCTGCGTTCTACACTTCTTGGGGATACATCCGTATAGGCATAGCTTTACTTGCTGGGTGGACGGTTTTTATTTTGCTCTGGTTGACTCGAAAAGGGTAGAAAGAGAACAAAAGAATAGGGGGAAGTAGGAAAAATGCTGATTGAATGGTCAGAACTTGTCGAATGGCCAGGTATATTACTTATTTTGTCAATTACGTTTGCAGTGCACCTTTTTGGTTTTGTAACCATACCTTTAGCTGAGAATTATCGTCTTGTCATCACACTCGAATACAACCCAAACCGCTACTGGGGTTACATGCGGGACGCGTTCGTTTTTTTGATTTTGCCCCCGGCTGTGGGCTTAGCGTTCACTGTCGTCGCGTTCGTAAGAGAGAGGAGGAGATATCCAAACGGACTTCGCGGTGTATTATGTCTTCCCCTAATGGTTGTCGGCGGCTTTCTCTTTTGGTGGGGACTCCGCGGGGCTCGGTGGATGTGCAGCTGTTATCATAATGCTTTTCATCTTTGTAGCCTTTGGTTGGATCTGCCTCTGGCACATGAGAACATTGCGAGTCTCATTCAAAAAATCTGTGCAACGGCAGGGGCAGGGTTTATTCTCTGGCTGATTGTAGGTCTTCTCTGGCTAGTTGCAGGCCTTTTCGTTATG
>Ga0224506_10001883_pt1 | contig 14755 bp, 16 predicted proteins | sample SF_Jan12_sed_USG_2_FD_169108 | JGI IMG/M metagenome (GOLD analysis project Ga0224506, IMG submission 169108) | Sediment microbial communities from San Francisco Bay, California, United States - SF_Jan12_sed_USGS_8_1 | ecosystem: Environmental > Aquatic > Marine > Sediment | place: USA... | reverse complement strand
AATTACAGAATGTAGCGAATCTGGTTGTGGTAGCGGGTAACCGTGATGATATTGACAGTATGGATAAGGGATCTCGGGAAGTATTAAAAGAGATGCTGATGTTAATTGACCGTTATGATCTGTATGGCAAGGTGGCTTATCCTAAATATCACCGGAGCAGTGATGTCCCCGATTTTTATAAATTGGCGGCAAAATCACGTGGCATATTTATTAACCCGGCACTAACAGAACCTTTCGGATTAACTCTGATAGAAGCCGCGGCCAGTGGCTTACCTATTCTGGCGACGCATGATGGCGGACCGATAGATATAATTAAACATTGTAAAAATGGAAAACTGATAGACCCTATGGACATAGAAAAAATGGGGCAACTTTTGTATAAAGCAGTAACGAATAACAAGAAATGGCAGAACTGTTCAAAGAACGGAATTAAAGGTGCACATGAACATTATTCATGGCCTGGTCACACACACAAATATATCAGCGCGATCAAAAAAATAATAAATAAGAAAAAACACACACATATTGCGCCGGCAGGCAGAAGTCGACTTCCTACGGTAGATCGTATTGCAATCGCTTCTATTGACAGTACTTTGGTGGGTGATGAGCCGGGATTGCGTGCATTGATGGATCGTGTTCGTTATGGCGCAGAACATTGTGGTTTTGGAATTGCGACGGCACGTCCTCTCGATAATGCATTGAAGACATTACGTATGTGGAATTTACCATTGCCGGATATTCTTATTAGTGCGATGGGAAGTGAAATTCATTATGGTCATCAAGGCAAAAGACTAGTGCCTGATTATAGTTGGCATCGTCATGTTGATTATCGTTGGGATAGAAAGGCGTTAAGTGATGCAATGAAAGCGATACCCGGCATTAAATTACAACCGATGAATAAACAATCTGATTTCAAACTTAGTTATACTGTTAATCCAGACAAGATCCCTTCAGTAAGGGAAATAAAACAATATCTGCGCAAACAGGATCTACCATCAAATATTATCTATTCACATGAGCACTATCTGGATTTGTTACCAATGCGTGTTTCGAAAGGTCAGGCCGTTCGTTATCTGGCATTAAAATGGGGTTTTCCACTGGATAGATTTATGGTTGTTGGTGATTCGGGTAATGATGAAGATATGTTAACAGGAGAAACACTGGCGGTTGTTGTCGCTAACTACAGCAAGGAACTGGAAAAACTTAAAGGCAAGAACAGAATTTATTTTGCCAATAGTCACCATGCATGGGGTGTGCTGGAAGGTATGGAACATTATGATTTTCTGGGAGATATTATAATTCCAGGAGAAGAAACAAAAGAAGACAGAAAGATCGCGTAATTATCATGTCTATTTATCCGCGGCATTTTGTCTCATGTGACGATATGCCACATTCCTGCCAAGTATAAAAATAATTATCATTACCCCTCAAGTTTTAATTACAGGGGGTAAAAAATGATAGTCAAAAAAATATTTCAACTAATTGTATTAAGCGGAGTACTGGGTACATCCATAACTGTTTTTGGGCATGCCAATGTTGTTCCCAAGGACAACAATGATAGTTATTCAAATCGTCAATACGAAGAAGCGACAACAGCCTATATAGAGCTAAATATTGCTCATGCGTGCAAGGTTGGACCAGATGGTGTTGAAAGGCGTAACACCAAACATTTTGCGGTTGTATTTCCTAACAACATAGATCTTTCCGGCATCGCAGCTACATTTGATAATTATGGTAATCAATATTCAGGCAATGCTTTGATGACTATAAAGCCAAGTATTGACAGTGACTGGAAAAAAATCAGGATACAACGTAACCCGGTTCCTGAATATTACAGTCATGGCACCAATAGTAATGATGTACGTGGCATTCAGTGGCAACATGGTAATGTGCCAGACAGCATGTATGACAATCTTGGATTCAGGGCTTCCTTGCCAAAATTACAAGGTTGCGTAAAAAAACTTCAGGTTTATCTTCCATCAGTCCAGTATTGTGCCAATGACACTATGCAAGCATGGATAAAATATCCAACAGATGGATTTCCTGACTCAGCAATTTCACACTATTCGCCTTATTTTGACATTATTAGAAACGAAGTGAAAAACCCTATGCCAGCCGAATGCGGGGATGGGATAAATGAAGTGATTTATCCTGATGCAGATGATGTAGATAAATATCTGAAGCTTCGATTGGGCAAAGGGAGATAATATAATCTGTGTTTAATAAAAAATCGCTGAGCAGGGATTGTTTGGCGATTTTTCTTAACTATGAAAATCCCGGGAAATAATGTTTTAACCCCTCAATTATCCCGGTAGAATAATTCCCTTGTGCAATATAAAGTTGTTGTTTGTTTTCCGATACGTTGTCATTTTGTAATGCTTCTTGCTTAATGTTATCTGTTGCATTTCCTACAATAATGGATTTTATTGAACTAACAAGCACTTCCATATCATTACCGCTGTCACCAGCAAAGACAGTATTGGATTCGTTAAACTTCAGTTTCTCCATTAAAAAACGTATCGCATGAAGTTTGTTTGCACTGGATGGAAGAATATCAAGTAACCCCTGATGAGTAATATCATCAATACTCCAGATAAAACTTGCAAGAATACTGTGTTGTTTGAAACGCTCCTTGAGTTCTGAAATAAGAATATCTTTCTTAGTGTTTTCAGGCGCGTAGTAACTAAGCTTAAACTGATTCTGCTTTTCAGATTCCTGTAATGTCAGTTCAGGATAATCAATAAGTAGTTCTTTTAGATCTGAACGTTGCTTTCCACGCCAATCCGGCGCAATAGATTCGTGCCATTCAGAATCAATCTCCCAGTGGGTTTGAGTAATGTTGTAAATAGTTGAGCCAACATCGGCAATTGCATAATCTGGAACCGGCAGATTATATTCTTGTATAGCCTGTTCAATAAGTTTTTTATGTCGTCCTGTGACATAGACGAGCATTATTTTATGTTGTTCGATTAGTGCGGTAAATAGTAAACGTGCATGAGGTGATTCCTGTGCATGCCCATTTGGAATCACGGTACGATCCATATCACAACAAAGCAGGATTTTATTCATTGGTATGGAATAATTTTTATTTTTGCTAAAGTGCATTTATGAATGCTGCAACTACTTACTAGCTCAGGTTAAATGTAACACTGCTGGTAAAGCATTGTCCATGTATGAATTCAGCGCAATATGATTCATATCCTTTGTGTACAAAATTGATGACAGGGGATTTTAGTTAGTTGTTGTTTTCAGGAGCGGTAATTCAGTAAAAGCATGTAACCCATAAATGGTCTTTTTGGTAAGGGGTGTCGTCGTATGTAATGGCATAGATATTCCTGATGGATTTGCTTGGTTATTTATCATAATGTATTAAAGTTGACACAAAAAATCTATCAGACAAGCTGACTTTTGTAGTAGTCTAGGTATATTGTTTTATAAAGAAGCCCCAAAGTTTTATGAAACAGAATAATCAGCCTATACTTAATCAGATAATTGACGAGACGTATAATACATACGTTAATGAAGGTGGATTGATAATATGAAGTGTTTAAAGAACTTTTCTATTTTAATCATGTTTGCAGGCGTCATGTTCGTGTCATTATCAGCACATGCTTTTGATATTAAGAGAATGAATATTGTTTGTCAGTCGGAATCGGAAACTGATACACAGACAGAAGTCACAACTGAAGAATCAACAAAAACACCCGCCAAGAAAAACAAAAAGCCAGAAGATAGTTCAGAAGAAGAAAAAAATCCTGAAGAGGATTGTGGTGACTAGCAGAGATTCAAGGTAAAAACATAAAAGGAGAAATGGTATGAAACATATAAAAGGTATTATGTTGTTTAGCTCATTGTTTTTAGGTGCCAATATTGTCACGGCAGCAGAAATGGCTGTCAAGATTACCCCAACCATGGGGTCAGTTGATGTAATGCATAATGGCAAGAAAGTGACTATCATGCGTGACCAAAATCAAAAAGCGACAGTCAACCCGGATTTTGCCAAGACATCACGTAAATGTCCGCCTTTTTGTATTCAGCCTATTAGTCTTGCATCAGGTGTAGAAACCATTGGTGAGGTTGAAATACTGGATTATCTTAAACAAATGTCTGATGGAGATAAAAGTATTCTCGTTGTTGACTCCCGTACGCCTGACTGGGTGAAGAAAGGTACAATTCCGGGAGCAGTGAATATTCCCTGGACAAGCCTGAATCCTGATAAGGGTGCCAGCCCTATAGAGATTGGTGATATTCTTGAAAAGAAATTCAATGTGAAACGTATTGAAGATATATGGGATTATTCAAATGCTAAAACATTAGTGCTGTTTTGTAATGGCATGTGGTGTGGACAATCACCAAACAATATCAAGAATTTATTGAAATTTGGTTATCCGGCACACAAAATCAAATGGTATCGCGGTGGCATGCAAAACTGGTCCAATCTTGGGTTTAATGTGGCTAATTAGAAGTCAGGCAGAGCTTGGCAAGAACGCGGGTTAAATGCCCGCGTTTTTTATTTGTGGTTATTTATTATGAACATAAATGACATGATTCTTTATATTGTTGATGTAAGTCAATAAATTAAATAATGAAACAGGATATAACTTTAATCGATAGATAATGATAATATTTTTTATTATCTTGCAATGGTAAACCGGTTCAATATGGTTAATAAAGTAATTGTCTATATAACCTAACTATTTAAAAGGAGGCTATGTATGAGTCATACTTGGGTACTAGTAGCAGATAGCAGTCGAGCCAGAATCTTTGAAGCAGAATCTTCAAAAGGGCCACTTAAAGAACTCACCGATTTGATCTTTCCTGAAAGCCGTTTACATGCACAACAATTAACGTCTGATTTACCAGGCCGCACCTTTGATAGCAATGGGCCGGGTCGTCATGATCTTGAAGAAAGAACTGATGTAAAAGAATCAGAGGCCATTAACTTTGCCAGAAGTATTAATGCACATCTGGAAAAATCCCGTCTTAATGGTGCATTCAGAAAACTGGTAGTCGCGGCGACACCTTCTTTTTTGGGTATACTCAGAAAAACACTCAATTCAAATACAAGTAAAATGGTCACTCAGGAGATTGACAAGAACCTGGTGAAATTTGATATCAAGGATGTGCGTAAGCATTTGCCTGAACGAATTTAGTTTGAATAATAGTGTGACATTGATTTATGGAAATAAAAAAAGGCGTACCTGAAGGGTACGCCTTTTTTTATAACGACTTAATCTAAAAAACTAGAAGCTGTAATTAGCTCGCATACTGAAGATAGTCTGGCTATCATCAAACGTAGTGTTAGAGCTGTCAAAACCACTGTTTTCAATAAATTGTATTGAGGGTGTAATGCTGAAATTATCTGAATAGTCATGTTTTAAATAAATTTCAGCATGATTTTTATCATCTTTCGCCCCGGCTGATACTTGATCAGATTGCACAACATGGCCAATAGCCGCACCCATTGTCATTCCTGCGACAGGCATTTCAGCTGCAAACCCGATAAATGATTCTGCTGAAGCAACTTCATCGTTGGCCCAGCCTAAACGCATGTTCCATTTAACCTTGCCAACCGAACCATCAACGACACCATACAGGCCATAATTTTCATCGGTGCCATTACCATCATTTCTGTCTTGATCGGATGTGTTGGTCCAGACACCAGCGCGTACCATGGTGCCAGCAAGAGGCAAACCAACTTCAGCCGCAGCGAATACGCCTTTTTCATGTGTTGCATCTACATCTTTAGTGACATCGATTAACTGTGAATAGGATTTGTTGGCATTGTCCCCAAGACCGTGTGAACTACCTAAAAAGAAAGTGTAACTGGGATTTTTCTCACCGTTATCTATATGGTAAGCAAAGCCAAGTGTGTAGTCAGGAAAACCAATGGTTGGATTATTTACAAATGTACCACCGAGAAACTGAGCCGTTTCATCATTGGCCACATCACTACCATCCAGAAAACCACCAGCATCAACCAGACCAACTGTTAGTGAGCCGGGTCCAACACCGGTTGTGTAATGTAATTCTGAAACCTGTATACGACCTTCACCATTACGATCAGTTGCTGAACCGATATCACCATTGGATTCGCCAATACGTGTTGATACATGATCAGAACCTGGAGTGGTATTACCCTCAAGGTAAATAGTCCATTCACCACCACGTGTTGGAATAGTGGTTACCAGATCGAAAGAGGCAAATCCTTCATTATCGACACGATTGTCATCGGAAGCCTGAAAAGTGGCGGTCATACCGCCTTCCACTTTAGCATTCAGACCATTACCGCTTGCTGCACCGTGGCGAGTTTCAGTTTCGTGTGCATAGGCTGGATACATCACCAGTGATGACATGATTGCGATACTACTGAGTCCTGTCTTAAGGATATTCTTGTTATTCATAATTCCCCCCATCGGTATAAATATTAAAATTGTAATGAACTTAAATGAAGACTAGATAAGTTATAGAGGTAAATCTAGTTATAAATTAGTGATATATCAATATATTAATGAAATGATTTGTTGAAGTAAGGCTATTTGATATAGATGAAGAGATCTAGATATTCCCCAACCAGATGGGTCGGGGTAGTTTGATAGAGGGGTGGAAGTCAGTACTAAGAACCTTCTGATGGCGTTTCATTTAAGATACCTGCGCTTCGCCATGGCAACCCGCATAACGCGGAACCTTATTTACACCACGGTAAATAAAAAAGGGCCACCACTTCGGGTAACCCTTTGTTTATTTGGTGGAGGCGGCGGGAATCGAACCCGCGTCCGCAAGCCCTCTGCCTTCGGCTCTACATGCTTATTTCGTCAATTAGTTTAACCGCAAGCTACCCGACGAACAGGGAAAACAAACGGCGAGTTCTGAAAAGTTTTAGTGAATCCACCCAGAACAAGCTTCATCACGATCTTGTGAGGTCGACGCCTGGATCTGAACGCACAAGCACGGCTTCAGTCAGACGGCACCCTACTGGGGTTTAAGCAGCGAGTGCGTAGTTGTCGTCGTTAGCAACTATAGTTTTGCAGCTGGATTTACGAGGTTTTCTGCCCCTCGGCATGCACCTAAGGTTTTGCAACCCACGTCGAAGCCAGGTCGCCCCCAAGCCTTATATATATAGGTATGTTGTGTGGAAATCAATGACTTAGTTAATAATAACGAATATATATTTCGTGTATGTATCAGAATATTCTAAAGATTACCCCAAAATATGCCTATATATAGAGTGGGTTGAGACTGTTTTATTGTCTATGGGGGCAGCCGACATGTTGTCAGTAGTTCTAAATTTTTCAGATTTATTATTGTAGAGATAATGCATATGCGGAGTATCAAGATGACTTTTAGATGGAACGAGATCAGTGTCGGTAAAAAAATAGATACGATTTTTATGTCTTTATTATTATTGATTCTAGCTTTAGGGATATGGATTTACAGTCTTAATAGTAACATTGCACGTGAAGCTAACAGCGTTAAGGGAGAGACAGTTGTTTTTACTGAATACGCTCATCAAATGCGTGTCGATGTTATTCAGATTCAACAATGGCTTACGGATATTTCTGCAACCAGAGGGCTTGATGGACTCAATGATGGTTTTGATGAAGCAGAAAAAAGTTATAAATCTTTTTTGAGCCTATTGGGCAAATTCGAAGCCAAATACACTGAAGCAAATGATCAGGAAAAATTATTGGTTGCGCAGAACCTGAAAGCCAGTGCTGTGTCTTATTACGCTATGGGTAAAAAGATGGCGCAATCATATATAAATGATGGCCCTGCCGGCGGTAATAAAATGATGGCTCAGTTTGATACGGCGGCATCAAATATGTATGAAGCACTGGATCCATTCCTTGATGCCCAGATTAGGGAAATGGAGGGGAAAGTATCAGATATTTCCAATGATGTAGATGCTCTTAATAAAGGCGTGATTATCGTTTTCCTGATAGCCTTTATGATTACGGTTGCCGGAGCAGTGGTTATTAACCGTACAGTGACACGTCCACTGAAAAAAGTAATGACAGCAATGATTGATATTGCTGCAGGAAAGAAAGATTTAACAAAACGTTTGGATGAATTGAAATCCAAAGACGAATTGGGTGTGCTCACGCATCGATTTAATCTTTTTATGAATATGTTGCAGGAAGCAATGCGCACGATTGCTCATTCAACAAATGAAGTAGCTGAATCAGTAGTGGAAATGACGTCGGCAACTGAGCGTGCCAACAGGGGTGTTACTGAACAAAGGACTGAAATTGAACAGGTTGCAACCGCAATGACTGAAATGGTGGCAACCGTACAGGAAGTCGCACGTGGCGCCGAGACAGCAGCAAATGCAGCCAGGGAGGCTGATCAGGAAGCCGCTACAGGCCGAAGTGTGGTGACATCATCAATGGAAGCTATTAATACATTAGCCACAGAAGTTAAGAATGCAGCAGACGTTATTGGCCAGCTGGCATCTGAAACAGACAGTATCAGCAAGGTACTGGATGTTATTAAAGGCATTGCAGAACAAACTAATTTGTTGGCATTGAATGCAGCGATTGAGGCGGCACGAGCTGGTGAACAAGGTCGTGGGTTTGCCGTTGTTGCTGATGAGGTAAGGACACTGGCACAACGCACGCATCAATCGACACAGGAAATTGAAGAAATGATAGGCAGTTTGCAAGCAAGCGCCAGCAAGGCAGTAACCGTGATGGAAAAGGGTAGTCAACAGGCCAGTATCAGTGTTGAGCATGCGGGTAAGGCAGTAGATTCATTAGGTGCGATTACCAATTCTGTAACGATGATTACAGATTTGAATACCCAGATTGCCAGTTCAGCCGAAGAACAATCAGCGGTCGCGAATGAAATAAATCATAATGTGCAGAACATTACGCATATTGCCGAGCAGACTTCAACGAACATTAATGAAACATCCAGTACGGGTGAAGAGCTAGGTCAGATATCGGAAGAACTTAGAAAAATTATTGCTCAGTTCAAGGTTTGATTTGTTGCGATTAACTGTGTTTTAAAATACGCTGTTTTTCTTTTTGCCAATCACGATCTTTTTCAACAGCACGCTTGTCGTGCTGTTTTTTACCTTTGGCAAGTCCAATTTCAAGTTTGGCACGACCCTTTACCCAGTAAAGCGCAGTTGGTACGACGGTAAAGCCTTTGCGATCAACGGCACCAATCAGTCTGTCCAGTTCGCGTCTATGCATTAATAACTTGCGTGAACGAAGTGGGTCGGGATGGATGTGAGTTGATGCTGTAGACAGCGCTGAAATATGAGCGCCAAATAACCATGCTTCGCCCTTTTGGATAATGACATAGCTTTCTTTCAGTTGTACCCGTCCGGCACGCATGCTTTTGACTTCCCAGCCTTGCAGCACCAGACCAGCTTCAAATTTTTCCTCAATAAAAAAGTCGTGGCGTGCTTTTTTATTGAGGGCAATCGTACTGCCACCAGGGGATTTATTTTTGGATTTTTTTCCGGACATAGCTCTATTATAAGGAATAAACAGAATTTAGTTTGTTGATTTATCGAATTTTTTTGTTCTTGATGGTTGAGCCTGAACGTAAATTATCCCACAATGGGTTAGAGAGTGCGCAAGTATATTGCGGCAGAGAGCCGAAAAAACAAATAACGGAGAGGCGAATGACAGAACAACGCACATCCATTCATGGGCAATGGACAAACCGATGGGTATTCATGCTCGCGGCAACCGGCTCGGCTGTTGGTCTGGGTAATATCTGGAAGTTTCCATACATTACCGGCGAGAATGGCGGTGGTGCATTTGTCTTGATCTATTTGGTCTGCGTGGCGGCCATCGGTATTCCAATCATGATGGCTGAGGTAATGTTGGGTCGTCGAGGACGTCAAAGCCCTATCAATACCATTCGGATATTGGCAGCGGAAAGTAAAAAGAACCCTGCATGGCAGTTATTGGGTTGGTCAGGCATGTTGGCCGGTTTTATTATTATTTCCTATTACAGTGTGATTGCCGGCTGGGCGCTGGCATATGTATTTCGTGCCGGTGCCGGTGTTTTTGAAGGGGCAACCGCAGATGGTATAAATAGTATCTTCAGTGATCTGGTCAGTGATCCGGAACGGTTATTGGCATGGCATACCATCTTCATGGTGATGACGATCGTGGTTGTAGCAAGAGGCGTGAGAAGCGGTCTCGAAAAAGCGGTACGCTGGTTGATGCCGATGCTCTTTATTTTATTATTAATTCTGGTTGGTTATGCATGGAATGTGGGTGACTTCAGTGCAGGACTGACATTTTTGTTTAAACCGGATTTTGGAAAAATCAGTCAGGATGGCGTTCTGATAGCAATGGGACATGCATTTTTTACACTTTCATTAGGTATGGGTGCCATTATGATGTATGGCTCTTATTTGCCAGCCAATACATCCATTGCCAAAACTTCTATTATGATTTCAGTTGCGGATACAGTCGTGGCGTTGTTGGCGGGAATGGCAATCTTCCCGCTGGTTTTTGCCAATGGTCTGGAACCCGCTGCAGGGCCAGGACTAATCTTTAAAACCTTGCCTCTGGCCTTCGGGCACATGGATGCCGGTATTTTATTTGGCACATTATTTTTTGTGTTATTGGTGTTTGCTGCATGGACATCGGCTATTTCATTGATCGAGCCACCGGTTGCGTGGCTGGTTGAAAATAAAAAGGTGACTCGTCTCTGGGCTTCGGTGGTGACGGGTATTGGCGCCTGGGTTCTGGGAATTGGCACTATTTTATCTTTTAATAAATGGAGTGATGTTAAGTGGTTTGATAAAACCATTTTTGATTTACTTGATTATTTAACCGCCAACCTTATGTTGCCGCTGGGTGGATTATGTATTGTGCTGTTCTCGGCATGGGTGATGAAACGTGACATGTGCAAGGACGAGCTGGCCATCAAGAACATCAAGATGTTTGAATTATGGTATTTCCTTGTACGTTATGTCACACCGGTTGGTGTGGTCGTCGTATTTTTGAAAGCCATTGGCATGATTTGATCTAACGGAATTAACAATCGTGCCTAATGTAAACAAGTCGGCGCTGGTGCCTTATTCAGCAAAAGAGATGTATGATCTGGTTGTCGATATTCCTGCGTATTCTGTTTTTTTACCCTGGTGTGGTGATGCAGAGGTGTTGTCAGTTAATGGTGATGAAGTCACCGCACGACTTGATCTTGCCTATAAGGGAATACATAAATCGTTTACCACAGTGAATCGTAATCAAGCCGGCAAGATGGTCGAAATGCGTTTACAGGAAGGTCCGTTCAAGCACCTGGAAGGATTCTGGCGATTTGAAAGTTTACGCGAAGATGCAAGCAAGGTTTTACTGGACTTGAATTATGAATTCTCAAGCAGAATATTACAGATGACGGTTGGCCCGGTATTTGGTGAAGTGGCTAATCGCCTGGTCGATGCTTTTTGTCAACGAGCGGTGGATGTATATGGAAAACGCTAAAAGTTTTCGAGTAGAAGTAGCCTATGCCAGACCGGACAAACAGGTGATAATACCGGTGATTGTTGAGCCAGGCACAACCGCTCAGCAGGCCATTGAATTATCGAAGGTTATTGAACACTTTCCGGAAATCGATTTGGCCGTAAACAAGGTTGGAATTTTTGGTAAACTGGGCAAACTGGATATCGAGTTACGTCCTAATGATCGCGTAGAGATTTATCGAAAGCTGATTGCTGATCCTAAAGAAGTACGTCGTAAGCGTGCTGCTGAAGGCAAAATAATGAAAAAAGGTGGTTAGACAGAGTTAGAGTATGAACAGAGCACAAGACATCCCCCAAAATCTGGAAGCCAGTGTCAGGCAAATAGCGGCCAATGTTGTTTTGCCTGCACCTTTGTCAGCTGAACAAAAGACGGCATTAATCAAGCATATAAAGCAATTATTGAAAAAAGAAAATGCAGTACTGGTCGCCCATTATTATGTTGATGAAGAGCTTCAGCGTTTAGCTGATGAAACCGGTGGTTGTGTTGCAGACTCACTGGGGATGGCGCATTTTGGCAATACGCATCCGGCCACGACACTGGTTGTCATTGGTGTGCGTTTTATGGGAGAGACGGCCAAGATCCTGAATCCGGAAAAACGTATTCTAATGCCTGAACTGGAAGCAAATTGTTCGCTTGATCTGGAATGTCCTGCCGATGAGTTCAGTGCTTTTTGTGACGAGCATCCTGATCGTACTGTGGTGGTGTATACCAATACCAGTGCAGAAGTAAAAGCGCGTGCCGACTGGAATGTGACATCAAGCAATGCGGTTAGTATTGTGCGTCATTTGCATGAGCAGGGTAAAAAGATTATTTGGGCGCCGGATAAACATCTGGGTCGTTATGTGCAACATGAAACCGGTGTCGATATGTTGCGCTGGATGGGTTCCTGTGTTGTACATGATGAGTTTCGTGAAGATCAACTAAAAGAACTGATACAAAAAAATCCGGATGCCAAGGTGCTGGTACATCCTGAATCACCAGAAGGCACAGTTGCATTGGCGGATTATGTTGGTTCAACTTCCGGCATTATCAAATATGCGCAACAGACCAGCGCAAACACATTGATCGTAGCTACTGATATCGGCATTTTTTATAAAATACGAGAAGTGGCACCGGGCAAGAAATTGCTGGTGGCACCGACGGGTGGTATCAGTCCTACCTGTTCGATGTGTGCACATTGTCCCTGGATGGCAATGAATGGTCTGGAAAATCTTGCTTCCGTACTTGAAACCGGTGCGAACGAGATTCTTCTTGATGAAGAGATTAGAAGAAAAGCACTGGTGTCAATTGAAAGGATGCTGGCATTTTCACGTTCGAACGATATGGTAATGGATACAACGCGAGTTGCTGTCTAGATAAAAACTAGTTTTCTTCCGGATCTTCTTCGGTATTAAAATAAAAAGTTTCTTTCATGTAATCAATAAAGCCGGTTGATTGATCCTCTATATAAACATCTGGCATTTCTTTTTGTGCCTGCATCACCAGTCTGCCATTATCCGGTTTTACATCACCTTCGATCCGAACCAGCTTGTCATCCTTGAAGATAAGCAGAATATGATGTTGTGTACGTGTGTCGCTACCGTGCTTGAAGCTGTAGATATAATCCCAACGATCCTGATGAAACACGTCAACAATGACAGGTGTTCCCAATACATATTTGACCTGACGCTTTGTCATGCCCGGATGCAGTTTATTTAGCATCTCGTCCTCAATAACATTGCCTTGCTGGATATCGATTTTATAGATATCAGGGACTAGCGAGCATGCACCCAGTGCGAGTGACAGACAGATAAGGAGAGATTTCAGTAAATTACGCATAAACCAGTTTATTAAAATATGAGCTCAGGTAGAATGATACCCAAGTTTATAGCCGGATGCACATATTCCTGTGGAGAAAAATTTTGGAAAGCAGTGATCTGAAAAAATTAGGCCTCAAGGCAACGGTACCACGCATGAAAATCCTCGAGATGCTCGAGCAGAGTGACTCGCGTCATATGAGTGCTGATGAACTTTATAAGCAGCTTGTCGAAACCGGAGAAGAGGTTGGTTTGGCAACCGTTTACCGCGTTTTAACCCAGTTTGAATCAGCAGGCATCGTGGTTAAGCATCATTTTGAAAGCGGCCAATCGGTCTATGAACTGAATCATGGTAGTCACCATGACCATATCCTGTGTGTGAAATGCGGCAAGGTAGAAGAGTTTATTGATGAGACGATAGAAGAGCGTCAGCGTAATATTGCGGCCAAGGCGGGTTTCACCATGACCGATCACACATTGTATATTTACGGGGTGTGTGCTGACTGTCAGAAAAAAACTGATTAAGCCGGTTTCTTGTTCTTGTCCAAAGTTGACTTGGCCTGCATACTAACGTGCTGATCGATTGCGACAGCCAGTTTTTCAGCATAAATTTTCAGGGTGTATGAGAGTACTATTTTTCCAAAAGGAACCCAGAATTTTGGATTCATGCTTGCATTGAATTGAATACGAGTCCCATTATTGTCCTCGATGACCTTGTACGCAGATTGCCCTGTTGCGAAATCACTGCCAACAGGTATAAACCGTCCTTTTAACTGGCCATCTTTACCGATGTCAAAATGTTCCTTTTGGGTAAACTCCTTGCACAGGGAAAGTATACAAGTACGCATAACCAGTTGTACGTCTGCCTTGTTAGCGTTTCTTTGACGCTTAACCATATATTCCTTTACATCGGGCATGAGAGCTACCAGCTGATCAACATCCGTCAGTACCCTGCGGACATCTTCAGCGGGTGCATTGAGACGAATTTCAAACTGTGTTGAATAGATATCCCCGTCTTGCTCAACCTGTGCATGGACCACCTCAGCGGCACTGGCAGGACCTGCCAGACTCATCAACAGGCACGCACTGACCACCCAACCTCGAATGAGGTGAGAGACAGTATTAGCTAGAGTCTTTAATTGATTGAATTTCATTGTTTTTATGTCTTTTACACAACTATGTCCATGACGTATGACGAAGTGTAACGGCAGTAACGGGGGTTTCTTTAGGGCAATATTTGTATTTTATGGGAGGGTAAAAAATGTTTATTTTTTGGACAATTAGACGGGTGCAGATTTAGGATTTTTACCTGCTGCCATCGTCAACATTTCTTCAGCATGAGCCAGCGTCTGTTTGGTGATTTTAATACCGCCAAGCATCCGGGCAATTTCCTGAATACGTTTATCATCTTTCAAATATTCAAGTGAGGTATGGGTGGAATCATTTTCGGTTGATTTGGTAACACGG
>Ga0224506_10001882_pt1 | contig 14758 bp, 15 predicted proteins | sample SF_Jan12_sed_USG_2_FD_169108 | JGI IMG/M metagenome (GOLD analysis project Ga0224506, IMG submission 169108) | Sediment microbial communities from San Francisco Bay, California, United States - SF_Jan12_sed_USGS_8_1 | ecosystem: Environmental > Aquatic > Marine > Sediment | place: USA... | reverse complement strand
ACATTGTTCGTGGGTATGACGAACAACTAGATATGAATACCTATACGCTTTACTTTAAAGAAGAAAATTAATTTAAACGGACTCTAGAACAGTTCTAAAATTCATTACTTTTTCTCCATAGCGTTTTAAAACTTGAGCTTGAAGCGCAGGGGCATATTGAGCTTGATACTTTTGCAATTTAGCCATTGAAGTTGTAAGATATTGAACGGAGTAAGTTAAAGAATCATCTGGCTGTAATAGTACTTTATAAAAAGAGAAAGACTCGAACAGTTCCGTTGCCATAACTTCCTTTATATGTGTGTCTTTCATCCAATTTAACCACTCATCAACAATAGTTGCATCAACCGATGCCGTTACGTTATATAAAATCATAAATTCAACTTAGTTAATAATATTAAGTAGCAAAACTAAATTATATAGCTTAATATTTGTCATTGGTATTTGAGGTTACAAACTTACATTTAATCTAAATGCTGTGCTTTATAAAACACACAGGGCATAATAAACATATAAAGGAGATTAATCAATCTTTCAGCTTATCAGCAAAGGCTTTTCTAAATTTTTCCATTTTAGGCTGAATAACATATTGACAATATCCTTTGTTTGGATTAAGAGAATAATAATTTTGGTGATATTTCTCAGCAGGATAATACGTGCTAGCCTTGGTTATTTCGGTAATAATAGGTGCGCTAAAAGCCCCTGACTCATTCAGCCGTTTTTTATAAGCAGTAGCTAAGTCTTTTTGTTCTTCACTTAAATAAAATATAGCAGAACGATATTGGGTTCCTTTGTCTGCCCCTTGCTGATTTAAAGTAGTGGGATCATGAGTTTTCCAAAAGACTTCAAGTAACTCTTTAAACGAAACTTTTGTTGGGTCAAAAACTATTTTGGCCACTTCTGCATGACCTGTTGTGCCAGTACAAACTTCCTCGTATGTTGGGTTATCAACGGAGCCACCCATATATCCAGATTCTACTAATTCAACTCCTTTTAGTTCTTGAAAAACAGCTTCAACGCACCAAAAACACCCTGCCCCCAAAATCGCTTCCTCTTTATTAGTTTTTGTAGATTGTGCATTTGTCATAATAGTAATTGATAGTAAAATGATTGAAATTAATACTTTCATAATTATTGTATTTGTTCAAAGAAACGAAGTTGTTTCAACTATGTTTCAATTTATAACTAAATAGAGGTTAATTTAAAACGTATTATTCTTTTATACGTATCATTTTTGTTCCTCAATTATTAAACTTTTTGGAATTGATGGGCTACATTTTACGAAAATATTTTTAAACCAACTACCTTAGTCAATTATGCAAATTCCCTTTCATAAATATCAAGCGGCTGGCAATGATTTTGTTGTAATAGATAACCGTAAAAATATATTTCCTAAGAAAAATGAGCATATTCAGAAAATTTGCGACAGAAAATTTGGTATTGGTTCTGATGGGCTAATTCTTATAGAGGAATCTATAAAAGGTCAGTTTGATATGATCTTTTATAACCCAGATGGTTCACAAAGCTTATGTGGAAATGGGTGCCGTGCCGCCATAAGATTTGCAGAGTCCTTAAATTTAACAGCCGATGCCACCATTTTTAATGCTTTTGATGGCCTTCATAAGGCGCAAATAAATGGAGGAACTATTAAACTACAAATGTCAAACGTACAAAATGGCAGACCTATAGAAGGTGGCATTTTTCTTGATACAGGTTCTCCGCATTTTGTTTTATTTGTTGATAACGTTCAACAAATAGATGTGTTAAATATTGGCCGTAAATGGAGGAACTCAGGATTATTTGGAGCAGGCGGTGCAAATATTAATTTTGTTGAAATACAAGATAAAAATAAATTGTTCGTTCGCACCTATGAACGAGGTGTTGAAAATGAAACACTATCATGTGGTACGGGTGTAACGGCAGCGGCACTCGCAGCTTCAACTAAAGGTTGCGAGTCTACCATAATAATTGAAACAAAAGGAGGAACATTAGAGGTAAGTTTTCAACATAAAGAAAAAGAATTTGTAAATGTATGGTTGGAAGGCCCAGCTGAACAAGTATTTACAGGCACTATTCAATTCTAATAGCGTTAATGACATTTAGAGTGTACATTTGCCCCTTAAATTTAAAAATACAAGATAAAAATGGCTAGTTTTATTAGCAAAGGTATTGCCAAGTTATTTGGCACTAAATCAGACAAAGATATTAAGGCGCTTATGCCTTACGTACATAAAATCAATGCGGTATACGATACGTTACAGTCGCTTACTAATGATGAGTTAAGGGATAAAACGGAAAGTGTGCGCACAACAATCAATAATCATCTAAAATCAATAGATGATAATATTGCTGAGTTACATAACAAAGCAATAGAAGATGTATCGCTTGATGTTCATCAAAAGGAAGAATTATTTTCTCAAATTGATGCCCTCGAAGAAGATCGAAACGTAGAGCTCGAAAAAGTGCTTTTAGAAGTTTTACCCGATGCTTTTGCTATTGTAAAAGAAACGGCTAGAAGATTTACAGAGAACGAAACACTTGAAGTTACTGCTAGTATGCATGATAAGCAATATGCGGCTACTCATGCAAACGTAGAAATTAGCAACGATAAAGCGATTTGGAAAAATAGGTGGCAAGCTGCTGGAGTAGAAGTAGTTTGGAATATGATACATTATGATGTACAGTTAATTGGTGGGGTAGTTTTACACCAAGGCCAAATTGCGGAAATGGCAACAGGTGAAGGTAAAACACTTGTTTCTACATTACCTTCTTTTTTAAATGCATTGGCTAATAGAGGAGTACACCTTGTTACTGTAAATAATTATTTAGCAACTCGTGACTCCGAATGGATGGGGCCTATTTTTGAATTCCATGGCATTAGTGTGGATTGTATTGATAAATATGAGCCACATTCTCCTGAGCGTGTTAAAGCGTATAATTCAGGCATTACCTATGGTACAAATAATGAATTTGGGTTTGATTATCTACGCGATAATATGGCTAAAGAGCAAGGTGATTTAGTTCAACGAAAACATCATTTTGCTATGGTAGATGAGGTTGATTCTGTTTTAGTAGATGAAGCTCGAACCCCTTTAATTATTTCAGGGCCTATACCCAAAGGAGATGAGCATGAATTTTACGACCTAAAGCCACGTATTCAAAAGCTGGTAGATGCTCAGAAAAAAATAGTACAGCAATACTTACTTGATGCTAAAAAATTATTAGCAGACACACAAGAAAAAGAAGGAGGCCTTGCCTTATTTAGAGCTTATCGTGGACTACCTAAACACAAACAGCTTATTAAGTATTTGAGTGAATCAGGTATAAAACAAGTACTTCAAAAGACAGAGAATTTCTACATGCAGGATAATTCTAAAATGATGCCTGAAGCCGATGCGCCTCTGTATTTTACCATTGATGAAAAACATAACAGTATTGATTTAACCGAAAAAGGGATAGATTTAATAACTGGCGAAGGCGAAGATCCTTCATTCTTTATTCTTCCTGATATTGGTGAGGAGGTTGCTAAATTAGAAAAAGATAGTATACTAACTAGTGACGAAAAAATTAAGAAAAAGGATGAAGTAATTCAAGAATACTCTATAAAAGCCCAAAGAATACATTCTATTAACCAATTGCTAAAAGCATTTACTCTTTTTGAAAAAGATACCGAATACATTATTGATGAAGGTAAAATTAAAATTGTTGATGAGCAAACGGGTCGTGTTATGGATGGCCGAAGGTATTCAGATGGTTTACACCAAGCCATTGAAGCTAAAGAAAATGTAAAAGTTGAAGATGCTACTCAAACTTACGCTACAATAACATTACAAAACTTTTTTAGAATGTATCATAAGCTTTCGGGTATGACAGGTACAGCCGAAACAGAAGCAGGTGAATTATGGGAAATCTATAAATTAGATGTGGTAGTTATTCCTACCAATAGGAGTATTGTTAGAGATGATGCTGAAGACAAAGTGTACAAAACTGTACGCGAAAAATTTAATGCGGTAGTAGACGAAATTGTAACTTTAACTGATAATAAAAGACCTGTTTTAGTAGGTACAACCTCTGTTGAAATATCTGAATTACTAAGTAGGATGCTTCAGCTTAAAAAAATAACACACCAAGTTTTAAATGCAAAGCAACATCAAAGAGAAGCTGATATTGTAGCAAATGCAGGTAACCCCGGTACAGTAACTATTGCTACTAACATGGCTGGTAGAGGTACGGATATTAAATTAGCTGCTGCATCAAAAACAGCGGGTGGACTTGCCATTATTGGAACCGAACGACATGAATCTCGTAGGGTTGATAGGCAGCTTAGAGGTCGTGCTGGTCGTCAGGGAGATGTGGGTTCATCTCAATTCTTTGTTTCGTTGGAAGATAACCTAATGAGGTTGTTTATGCCTGAACGTATCGCCAAACTAATGGATCGTATTGGTTTACAGGAAGGTGAAGTAATTCAGCATTCCATGATTACAAGTTCTATAGAAAGAGCTCAGAAAAAAGTAGAAGAAAACAACTTTGGAATTCGTAAACGATTACTAGAGTATGATGATGTAATGAACTCTCAACGAGAAGTAATTTACAAACGAAGAAAAAATGCCTTAAATGGCGAACGTCTTGAGCTTGATATATTAAACATGCTGTACGATACCTGTGATGATATTGTACTAAACCACAAAGGAACTGATGATTTTGATGGGTTTAAATTATCACTATTAAGTTCTTTACAAATAGATATGCCTATAACAAAAGAAGAGTTTTCTTCTTTAAAAGTAGAAGAGCTTACTGATAAAGCATATAATTTAGCCCTTGAACATTACATTCGTAAAAATAAATTAACCAAAGAGAAGTCTCTTCCTATTTTAAAGGATATTCAAAAAACACGTGGGGCTACTGTTAAAAACATTTTAGTACCTTTTACTGATGGTAAAAAGCAAATTGGAGTTAGTGCTAACTTAGCTTTATCGGTACAAACTGAAGGAAAAGAGTTAATAAAATCCATGGAAAAAATGATTGTGTTAGCCATCATTGATAATTTATGGAAAGAACACCTTCGTGAAATGGATGACTTAAAGCAATCGGTTCAAAATGCTGTTTATGAGCAAAAAGACCCTTTATTAATATATAAATTTGAAGGGTTTAATTTATTTAAACAGTTTATTGCAAAACTTAATGAAGATACAGTTTCCTTCTTAATGAAGGCAGAGATTCCTGTTCAAGAACCAAATGAAGTTCAAGAAGCTCGCGTACAAAGAAGACAAAAATTGAACGAACAAAAAGATGAATCTCGATCTGCATTAAGTGATGGCCGACAAGCACATAACCCTAGTCAACCAGCTCCAAAAGTAGAGCCAGCTACTACTCAAAAAATTGCCAGCCGTAATGCTCGTGTAAATGTGCAATATACTGATGGTACGGTTAAAAAAGACGTTAAATTTAAAGTGGTTGAAGAGGAAGTTAGGCAAGGAAAATGCGTAATTATTGAAGAATAACAAATGAAAAACATCTACTACTTATATTATTTTATAATTGCAATTAGTTTTTCTTCTTGTGCGTCTCTTATTTCTAATAAAGCAAGTACAGATATAGCATATACTGAGGACATTACTACTTATCTGCCTCCAGACCCTATTGATTCAGTAGAAGGTATTAATAATATATTAGCTACAGAAATAGCGGTTGACCCATCATTAGATGTTTCACTTAGACTTGATAGTACACTATACTTAGTTGAGGAATATAATAATCAAAAAATTACTTACATTGAAGGCTTAAGTATTCAACTTTATGCTGGAAATGATAGAGCAGAAGCAAAGGAAGTTCAACTCAAGGTATTTAGATATTTTCCTAATAGTACACCTCAAATTATTTTTGATCAGCCTAATTATAAAGTACGAATGGGAACCTTTTATACGCAATTAGAAGCTTACCCCATTTTTAAATCAACAAAATCTAAATTTCCAAAAGCCATTCTTGTACCCATAAGAATTCCAGTATCAAATAAATAAACGCTATCTTAGTTTAAGAATATTGAAAAATGGCTGATTATAAAAAAATACTAAGTTTTTTAAAAGTTGATTCAATAATTGATGATTTAACGGCTATTGTTGAAGCCAAAATAGAGCTATTTAAAATTGAACTCAAGGAAGAAGCAGCTAAAGTAGCTTCAAAAGTTATTAGTGTTATTGTTTTAGCCGTTTTGGTGTTTTTAATAGTACTATTTTTAAGTTTTACAATTGCTAATTTCTTCAACGAATTATTGGAGAGTAATTACTGGGGTTATGCAATAATTACAGGGTTCTATTTTCTTTTGTTAATTGGGTTTAAGATATTTAAAATAGGTGATAAATTAGAAATAAAAATCGAAGAATCTTTAAGCAACCTTAAAGCAGAGGAAGAGATTGATGAGTGACCTAGAAAGACTTAAAATTGAACGCAAAAAAGAACTATTAGCTATTCTCGAAGCCAAAAAGAGAAAGCTACAGCTCCACTTTGACGAAGGTGCAAATAAAGCCTTAGAAGTAGGTAAAGGAATGGTTGTTGTAGGTGCTGGAGTTTTGCTTTTATATACTATTTTAGATCGTTATTTAGAATCAAAGTTCAGATCTAACAGTGCTACTGAAGCATCTACAAAGTCAACCTCAAATAAATTAATATACCCTTTATTAGCTATGGTGTTACAACAAGGAACAAGCGTATTAATTAATGCTAGTCAAAAAAAACTTGTTGAGTATTTGAAAAATAAAAAGTTACAAAATGACCGTTTATCAGGAGATATTTCAAAAAAATAAAAAATCCTTTGCAGTACTTATTGACCCTGATAAAACAAATGCACACCAAGCGGATGAATTAATTTATAACATCAATACGATTAACGAAATTAGCTGTGTGTTGGTAGGTGGTAGTTTGGTGACAAATACTAGCACAGCAGATGTAATAAATAGTTTAAGAAACAAAACAACAAAACCTGTAATACTATTTCCTGGCAATATAAATCAGGTATGTGCTGCAGATGCCATTCTGTTTTTAAATTTAATATCAGGCCGTAACCCTGAATATTTAATTGGTCAACATGTAGTAGGGGCTCCTTTAATTAAAAAGTTAGGTATTGAAAGTATTTCAACTGGGTATCTGTTAGTAGGAGAGCCTTCAAGCTCATCTTATGTTAGTAACACTACCCCTTTACCAAGCAATAAGCCAGACTTAATTGCAGCTACTGCATTAGCGGGTGAAATGATAGGTCATGCTTTAATATACATGGATGCAGGAAGTGGTGCATCAAATCCGATTTCAGAAGAAGTAATTAATATAGTGCGCAAAACAATTCAAGTACCTTTAATTGTGGGTGGAGGTATTCGTTCGTATGAGGAAACAAAAAAGGCCCTCGATGCGGGGGCCAATTTTATTGTTGTTGGTAATGCTGTAGAAAACAATCCTACAATACTATTTGAAATTGCTAGTGCAGTAGCTGATTGTAATAGAGTTTTAAAGATTTAATAGAGACTCTCTTCTTCTCATTTTACCAGCAGGAATTCCAAACATCATTTTAAATCTTCTACAGAAATACGCTGTGTCTTTATATCCTACTTGTTTACCAATAGCTCTTATGCTATTTTTAGTTGTTCTAAGTAAGTTAACGGCTTCTTCCATACGTTGGTATTCAATATAATCCTGAGGATTAATACCTGTAAGCATTTTAAAATATTGCCCTACATAGTCTTCAGAAACATTAGCTACTTCAGCAAGAACTTTGTTTGATAAATCACCATTAATATTTTCTTTAATGTAATTAAAAATATCAATCAAACGAGGGTCTTTAAAGTACGTGCTATTTGTGGCCAATTGTTCTACAAATAATCTATTTTTAATTATGTATCGGATTATTTCAACAACTAGTTGTTCTGTTTTAAGCTTTACAATTCTACTACTACCTGGTTCTTCAGACTTAGATTCAATAAATAATTGCTTAATTGTAAAATTTATATCATCACTTTTTAATACAAAAGGTTCAATATCTAGTGAGGAAAAAAAGTTAACTGAATTAAAAACTTTTGCTTCAAATGTTACATTAATCATAGAATCTAAGGAAGAGTTAGAGCTCAACCCTTGGTCATGAGATTGAAGATAGAGTTCTTTTTTAGTAACAAATTCTTCGCTAGTTAAAGATGCTTTGGCATTACTACCATAAGTTAAGGTGGTTTTCTTACCGCCTGGTATAAATATTACATCACCTTCCTCTACTTCTATTACACCTGTAGATGTCTCAAAGCTCATTTTACCTGATTTTACAAATATTGCTGTATTTTCAACATCGTAAAAATTTGTAACAGACACAGCCTGTTTTACAATAATGCTTTTGGCTTTGATATACCTAACTCCTAACGATTCTATTATCTTGTTATAATCTTCCATTTAAATTAATGTTTTAACATGTAAAAACAATTATCCTAAAAAATCTTGGACAAATCTAACACATGAATTTTTAAAATGAAAATATTTTACTGTGATTTTTTGTACTATTATAAGAAACCTTCTTTTTTACTTTAGTAGTTCCCTTGCAATAACAATGTTTTGTATTTCTGAAGTGCCTTCATAAATCTGCGTAATTTTAGCATCACGCATTAAGCGTTCCACATGATACTCTCTCACATAGCCATACCCTCCATGTATTTGAACTGCTTCTACAGTGCCTTCCATTGCAATTTTAGATGCAAATAGCTTTGCCATTGCACTTTCTTTTGTAAAGTCTTTATGTTGATCTTTAAGGTAAGCAGCTTGAAGACACAAAAGTCTAGCCGCCTCAATATTGGTAGCCATTTCAGATAATTTAAACTGAATGGCTTGATGCTTGGATATCTCTACTCCAAAGGCTTTACGTTCTTTAGAATATTTTAAAGAAAACTCTAAGGCACCAGATGCAATTCCTAGTGCTTGAGATGCAATTCCAATTCTGCCGCCATTTAGAACACTCATGGCAAACTTAAAACCAAATCCATCTTCTCCAATTCTGTTTTCCTTGGGTACTTTAACATCGGTAAACATTAACGAATGGGTATCTGATGCTCTTATTCCCATTTTTTGCTCCTTTTTGCCAACAACAAACCCAGGTGTTCCTTTTTCAATAATTAATGCATTAATACCTTTATAGCCCTTTTCAGCATGAGTTTGAGCTATAACAATACAATAATCTGAAGAGCCTCCATTAGTAATCCAATTTTTGGTGCCATTAACTAGATAATGATCTCCTTTATCTTCTGCAGTTGTTCTTTGAGAAGTAGCATCAGAACCAGCTTCAGGCTCGCTTAAGCAAAAGGCTCCCAGCTTTTTGCCTGTTGCTAATTGAGTTAAATATTTTTGTTTTTGATCTTCGGTTCCAAATTTTTCAAGCCCCCAGCATACAAGTGAGTTATTTACCGACATTACCACTGAACAAGAAGCATCTACTTTAGATATTTCTTCCATAGCAAGTACATAAGAAATTGTATCCATTCCCCCTCCACCATATTTTGGGTCAACCATCATACCTAAAAAACCTAATTCTCCTAATTTTTTAATTTGTTCGGTAGGAAATTCAGCTTTTTCATCTCTCTCGATTACTCCAGGTAAAAGTTCGTTTTGGGCAAAATCTCTAGCTGCATCTCTTACAGCTAACTGCTCTTCGGTAAATTTAAAATCCATGCTTTTTTCTTTTATTTAATTATTAGAAATGTGCCTAATCTCTAGCTCCTAGAAATATCATTACATAATAAAGTAGTGTTGTTATGGCTCCTAAAGCTGCTACTACGTATGTCATGGCTGCCCATTTAAGTGCATCTTTAGACATTTCATATTCTTGAGAAGTAACAACATTATTTGCTTCTATCCACTGTAAAGCTCTCTTACTAGCATCAAATTCAACGGGTAAAGTAATAAAAGCAAATAGTGTAAATATCATATTAGCTACAATTACAATAAGTAAAATATGTTGCATAGGAAAGGTTTGAGTTAAAAAATACCCCCCAAATAACATCCCAATGAACAAAATGTTCATTATTTTGGCACTTGCATTTTGCAAGGGAACTAACGTTGTTCTAAGTGTTAGCATGTTATAAGCTGTGGCATGTTGAACTGCGTGCCCACACTCATGTGCAGCAATTGCTGCCGATGCAGCTGAACGCCCATGATAAACATCTTCACTTAAATTTACTGTTTTGTTAGTTGGGTTATAATGATCGGTTAATTGACCTGCTACGCAAATAACTTTAACATCATAAATTCTATTATCCTGTAGCATTTTTTCGGCCACCTGTTTTCCCGACATACCCGACTGTAAGGGTACTTGAGAGTATTTTTTGAATTTTCGTTTTAACGTATTGCTTACTGCAAAACTTGCAATAGCAAACACAATGAAGATTATTATTAACATGTTTTTTTAAATTTATTGTTCTAAATTAATTTTTTCTTTTGTTGCAACCTTAAACTTATAATAAAACTTAAACTCCCAAAAAGAAGTATTGAAAATGTTTGTGAAGTATGCATAAGAGTAGCGAAAAAATACCCATCTTTTTCAATAACCCCATACAATCCTAATACTGAACCAACTAATATATGATAAGTTCCAAAACCGCCTTGCACAGGTGCCGACATTGCTAATCCTCCCATTATTAGAATGGAAAAACCAGCTAAAAGACTCAAGTGCGAAGTACTAGATAATGCAAAAACCATAACATAAGCCATAGCAAAATAAAACACCCAAATTGCAACTGTGGAAACCCAAAACCCACGTTTGTTTTGTAATTTTAATATACTAGTAAACCCATCTGCCAATTCATTTGCAAACGAACGTAATTTAAAATACAGTGGCAATCGTTTTATACGTGCTCTCAGCCACCACAATACAACTCCAGATATAACAAAAATTACACCAATAGTTATTAGTGTTAGACTAGCTCTACTACTTAATTGAAGCGATGTGGACTTTTGTTGAAAAAAAGACATCATAAACCCACTTAATCTTTCAAACTGAAGCGATAACCCTAATATTATAATGACCATTAATCCTATTAAATCAACTATCCGTTCTGCTATTACAGTTCCAATTGAAACTGACATGTTGACATTGTCCGTTTTCTTTAATATCCCACAGCGTGTAACTTCTCCTAATCTTGGTGCCATTAAATTTGCTAAATAACCAACCATAATAGCCAAAAAAGTTCGAAATGTACTTACTTTATTATATCCTAAAGGGTGCAAAAGCAAATTCCATCTATAGGCTCTGATTACATGGCTAATAAGCGATAAAAATATGGATAAGATTACCCATGAGTAACTAACTTGCTTAAAACGGATTAATAAGTCATCAAGATCCCAATCTCTAAATACATACCATAAAAGGCCAATTGCTATTAATAAGCCAATAATGTATTTGAGTGAAGAAGTTAGTTTTGAAAGCAAACCTATGAGACTAAATGGTTGTTATGATCAGGAAAAATTACTGTTGGTATATGCTTTTTGGCCTCAGATTTATCAATCATACCGTAAGAAATTAATATTACAACATCGCCTACTTGAGCTAATCGAGCTGCGGGCCCATTTAAACACACTTCACCTGTACCTCTAGCACCTTTAATTACATAGGTTTCTAATCGCTCCCCATTATTAATATTAACTACTTGTACTTTTTCGTTTTCAATAATATCTGCTGCATCCATCAAATCTTCATCCACAGTTATGCTTCCTACATAATGTAGTTCAGCTTGGGTTATTTTAACCCTATGGATTTTGGATTTCATTACCTGTATTAACATGTTTTAACCCTCTATTATAATGTTATCTATTAGCCTTACGCCTGCTACATGAGCAGCAATGCACAAAGCTAGCCGATCTGCTTCATTCGGCATAGATATATTTTGAAGAGTTTTAAAATCAACAATCTCAAAATATTCCAATTCTATGTCAGTACAATTAGAAATGGATTGTTTAGCATTATTTATTGTTTTTTCTATAGAGTTTCCTTGCCTAATAGAATCTTTGGCTTGAGTAAGCGCATGGTGTAGTTTTATGGCTATTTTTTTATGCTCTTCAGATAATCTGGTATTTCTTGACGACAACGCTAGTCCACTAGTTTCTCGTACAATTGGAGCCATATGTAAAGTTATGGGCAACTCAAATTCATTTACTAAAGTGGAAATAATTTTAAATTGTTGTAAATCCTTTTGCCCAAAATAAGCTCCATTAGGCTCTACTAAACCAAATAATTTCATTACAATAATTCCTACTCCATTAAAATGGCCTGGTCTGAACTTTCCTTCCATAATGGTTTCTAGATAACCAAAATCTAATTTAATAGAAGGTGCTTGCTCATACATCTCTTTGTCGGAAGGAATAAAAACTATATCGCAACCCGCTTTTGTAAGCGTATCCAAATCTTCAATTTCATTTCTAGGGTATTTTGTAAGATCTTCTGGATTATTAAATTGGGTTGGGTTCACAAAAATAGTGGCAACGGTTACATCATATTGTGTCCTCGACATTTGAATTAATGATATATGTCCTTGATGTAAAGCACCCATAGTTGGCACTAATCCAATAGATTTATTTTTACTTTTTAACTCCTTAATAAGTTTTTTAAGATCAAGTTTTTTTCGAACTATTTGGGTCATTAATCCTTAAATTAACAATATGAGTGGTAAAACTACGTTTTTCATCTAAATAAATGCTGATATCTATCATAAAAACCCGTATCTTTGCACACCCATTTTATGGTCTATAAACAAAACCAATTTTTATGTCGAAACTTCGAATACTTTATGTAGCAAGTGAGATTGATCCATTTCTTCAAACTTCTGAGGTGGCTAATTTTGTTAGAAAGCTCCCTCAAGCAATGCAAGAAAAGGGTATGGAAATCCGAATTCTTGTTCCAAGATTTGGTTTAATTAATGAAAGGAAGAATAGATTACATGAAGTTGTAAGACTTTCAGGTATTAATATTTCTGTTGGAGATGAAGAAAAGCCTTTAGTAATAAAAGTTGCTTCTATTCCAACGGCAAAACTTCAAGTATACTTTATTGATAATGAAGACTATTTTCATAGAAAATCAGTTTTTCATGATAAAGAAGACAATTTCTATGAAGACAATGATGAGCGTATCGTCTTTTTCTGTAAGGGCGCTTTAGAAACGGTAAAAAAACTTGGATGGTCTCCAGATATTGTACATTGCAATGATTGGATGACAAGCTTAATTCCTCTTTATATTAAAACCACTTACAAAAACGATCCTATCTTCCAAAACACTAAAACTATTTTTACTGTTTATGATAATAAATTCGCTCATAAATTTACGGGTGATTTATTTGGTAAAGTAAAAATGATTGACATTGAGGATGGAATGCTTGAAAATCTAAAATCAGCTGATTACTCTGGGTTTATGAAACTTGGAATGGAGTATTCAGATGCTGTAATTAAATCAAGCGATGATCTTAATGAAGAATTAACAAAAATGTTTGACGATTGCGGAGATAACAAAAAGGTTAATACTATTGAAAGAGACGAAAATTTTACTGAATCCTACTTCGATTTATATAATGAACTTATTGGTTAAGAAACTTAAGGTATTGGCATTGGTTGTGCTAATGCCTTTACTTTTAATTTCGTGTGAAGACCCAAGTGAAATTGGGTTAAATGTAAATGCTAGTAATAGCGTGCTTTTAACTAAATATAAGGAGTTTGTGTTGCCTTCTTCTCAAGTGCAATTCAACCCCAGATCAACAACAAACTCAACTTCCATTCAAGCGGGGTCTTATACTAGCCCTGATTTTGGTACGGTTACTTCCAGTTCTTATTCGTGGTTAGGTGTTCAACAAACAACACCTATACTTAATTCAAATGCTGCATATGATAGCATTAAAATTTCTGTTCGTTTTTCTACTTTTTATGGCTCAGAGGCTGTAGATAATGAAGTCGCCTCTTTTAATGTTTTTCAATTAGCTGAAAATATAGTGCCTGAATTTCAATATACAAGAATTGATGAATTAGCACTTGGACAGCAACTTGGCACAATGGATGTTCTGCTACAAGTAAATGATACGTTGAAGTCGGATTCCTTATTTACATTTAGTTTAAACGATACATTTGGTCAATCAATATTTGATAAGCTTAAAGCTAATGATGGAACATTTGATGATGACATTGTTTTTAACGCTTTTTTTAAAGGAATTGCTATTATTCCAAATAGTTTAAACAATAAAATTATTCAATTTAACACTACTTCATTTGCCGTTAAATTATATTATCATGAGGTAAATGCTTCAGGAGATGATGTAAGTAGAACGTATAGGCTTGATTTAGGAAGAAAGGGTTTTTATCACCTCGACTCTGATTTAGGTGTAACCTCATTATCAGGAATTATGCCAAATAATACTGATTTTATACCGAGTACTGATTTTAGGTTCTTGCAAAGTGGAACAATGGTTGGCCTCAAACTTAATTATTCTTCTATGTTAGATTTTCTTGATTCCATTCGAAATGAGACAGAATCTAATTTAATTGTACAGCAGGCATTATTAACTATTGGTAGTGTTTCTGAGAATCTTCCAGGTCAAGCTTATCCTTTGAATTTAGTTGGTTACTTTACAGATGTAAATAATATTTGGCCTGCACAAACCGATCAAATTTCTACTTCTGATACAACTAGTGTTTTTGTAACCTTACAAAATGATCTTGTTCCTTCTGCTAGTGTAACAGTACCTATGACAGCTGGCGAATATTATTCTCC
>Ga0224506_10001881_pt1 | contig 14758 bp, 11 predicted proteins | sample SF_Jan12_sed_USG_2_FD_169108 | JGI IMG/M metagenome (GOLD analysis project Ga0224506, IMG submission 169108) | Sediment microbial communities from San Francisco Bay, California, United States - SF_Jan12_sed_USGS_8_1 | ecosystem: Environmental > Aquatic > Marine > Sediment | place: USA... | reverse complement strand
TGAACTCAAGGGCATCATTACCGACCGGGATCTGCGCATACGTTGTCTGGCACAGGGGATCAGCAGTGCCCGCCATGTCAGTGAGATCATGACCCGCGACGTTGCAACGATACATGCCGAGGCGGTTGGCTTCGAGGCGCTGCTAGTGATGACACGCCTGAATATCCATCACCTGCCGGTGGTCGATGAGACCCGCATCATCGGTCTGTTGACCCACAGCGATGTACTGCACTTCGAGCGTAGCCATGCGGTCTATATCGCCTCGGACATCAATCGTGCCAACACAACCGGTGAGTTGGCCGGAATAGGTAAACGACTGCCCGAACTACTGCGACAGATGAGCCGTCAGGGCAGCAGTGGAGTGCAGATCGGCCATGTACTGGGAGCCGTTTATGATGCCTTTACCATCCGTCTGCTGGAGTTGGCGGAACAATCCCTGGGCAAGCCACCGGTCGATTTTTCCTGGATGGCTTTGGGCTCGCACGCACGACGTGAACTGACCCTCAGCTCGGATCAGGACAACGCACTGGTACTCGACAATGCATATGATGAACAACAGCATGGCGCCTACTTTGCGGCACTGGGTGAGTTTGTCTGTAATGGCCTGGAACAGATCGGTTTGCACTCCTGTCCCGGAGAGGTTATGGCCAGCACAGCTGAGTGGCGCAAGACCTCGGCACAATGGCTGGATACCTTCGGGCACTGGTTTAACGAACCGACAGAAAAAGCCGTGATGCTGACCTGTAATTTCTTTGATATGCGCTTTATCTATGGCAGCAAACCGTTGTTTCGCAGCATCTCGCATGTGGTCTTTCAGCAGGCAGCCGGACAGCACCGTTTTATGAAGCAGATGGCACACCATGTACTGCATGCCCGGGTGCCGCTGGGATTCTTTCGCAACATCGTACTACGTCATGATGAGGCACACGCCCACACCTTTGATATCAAGTCACAAGGCCTGATGCCGCTACTCTCCATTGCCCGCCTCTATGCACTGAGTACCGGCAGACGCAATACCAACACCATTAACCGCCTGCGTGTTGCCCATGAAGCCGGCGCGCAACTCTCTGCCGAGGCCCGTGATGAATTGATAGACAGCTATCATCTGCTCACCTCACTGCGTGCGCGACATCAGGCACAGCAGACCGAACAGGGTCTGGCGGTAGACAATGATATCGATCCGTCCCGGCTAAATGGTCTGGAGCGCAGTCATCTGAAGGCGGTGTTCAAACTGATACAACGCCAACAGAGCATAATCGAACAACAGTTTCAGGGCAGTGAAATAGGCTAATGTGGGACTGGCTACTGACTCAGGAACAGCAGCGGCGCAAACTGGTGAAGACACTGGAGGATAACCCTCTGCGTGACTACTACCGGCAGACATTTGTCAGTAAAAAGTGCACTCTGGATAGCCTCGAGCTGGTCTCGGTAGACCTGGAGACCACGGGATTTAATCCGCAAAGCGATGCGATTCTGAGCATAGGCCAGCTGGAAATACGCCATAATCAGATTGAGCTGGCGACGGCACAACATACGGTCATACGCTCACATACCGACATCGATGCCGCCAGTGCCGTGGTACACGGTATTACCGATGATCGCTCGGCCGCAGGCATCAGTTTGCGCGATGCAGTGAGCCGGCTGTTGGCCAGTCTGGCGGGCAAGGTGATGCTGGTACACTACTCCAGCCTGGAGCAGCGTTTTTTGAATCAGGCCTGCCAGACACTGTTTGGCGGCCCGTTTATAGTGCCGATAGTGGATACCCTCTATCTGGCCCGCCGCCGTTACCAGCGGCAACACAAGAGTTTCAAGGGAAATGAATTACGTCTGCATAACCTGCGAGCCGAACTGGGCTTGCCTCGTTATCAGGCACACAACGCCTTAAGCGACGCACTGGCCACGGCTGAACTCTATCTGGTTCAGATCGATCAGGCCGGGGGCTCGCAGGGCATGAAATTAAGCGATATTCTGTCACCCAGGCATGCGTAAGCAGTATTGGATAACAGAAAACCATTATTGATTTTTTGAACGGAGGAATACGATGTCAGAGATTAAGGTCTACGATGTCCCCGCGGATTTTGCATCCAAAGCCAACATCAATGCAGCACAGTATGAAGAGCAGTATCAGCGTTCTATCGATGATCCCGAGGGCTTCTGGGCCGAGCAGGCCGAGCAAAACCTGCACTGGTTCAAGAAGTGGGATACGGTACTGGACTGGTCCTATGATGCCAAGGATCTGCACATCAAATGGTTCGAGGGCGGCAAGCTCAACGTAGCCTACAACTGTATCGACCGCCACCTGGAAAGCCGCGGTGACCAGGTCGCGATCATCTGGGAAGGTGACGAGCCGACCGAAGACAAGAAGATCACCTACAACGAGCTGCACCAGGAAGTCTCGAAGATGGCCAACGTGCTGAAGGCTCGTGGGGTCAAAAAAGGCGATCGCGTCTGCATCTACATGCCGATGATCCCCGAGGCCGGTTATGCGATGCTGGCCTGTGCCCGTATCGGTGCCGTCCACTCGGTAGTCTTCGGTGGCTTCTCACCCGGTGCCTTGAAAGACCGTATCCTCGATTCCGACTGTCAGGTGGTAATCACCGCTGATGAGGGTCTGCGTGGCAGCAAGAAGGTGCCGCTGAAGGCCAATGTCGACGAGGCCGTTGCTGGCTGTCCCAATGTACATACCGTACTGACCATCAAGCGTACCGGTGGCGAGATCAACTGGAACGACAAGATCGATGTCTGGTATCACGATGCAATGAAGGATGCCTCTGCCGACTGCCCCTGTGAGGAGATGGATGCGGAAGACCCGCTGTTCATCCTCTACACCTCCGGTTCGACCGGTACCCCCAAGGGCGTGCTGCACACCACCGGCGGCTACATCCTCTACTCGATGATGACCACCAAGCTGACCTTTGATCTGCAAGAAGGTGACATCTACTGGTGTACCGCCGATGTAGGCTGGATCACCGGTCACAGCTACCTGCTGTACGGACCGCTGGCCAATGGTGCTACCACCCTGTTCTTCGAGTCTGTGCCCAACTACCCGGATACCTCTCGCTTCTGGAACGTAGTCGACAAGCATGGCGTAACCGTCTTCTATACCGCTCCTACTGCAATACGTGCACTGATGCGTGACGGTGACGAACCGGTGAAGAAGACCTCTCGCAAGAGCCTGCGCCTGCTGGGTACCGTCGGTGAGCCGATCAACCCCGAAGCCTGGGAGTGGTATCACAAGGTGGTTGGTGATGAGCGCTGCCCCATCGTCGATACCTGGTGGCAAACCGAGACCGGTGGTCACATGATGACACCGCTGCCTGGCGCTACCCCGCTGAAGCCCGGTTCCTGTACCCGCCCCTTCCTAGGTGTATTGCCCGGCATCGTCGATGCACAAACCGGCAAGCTGATCGAGGAGACCGAGGCCGAAGGTGCACTGGTCATGCAGCGTCCCTGGCCGGGACAGATGCGTAGCGTCTACGGTGATCATGATCGCTTCGTAAAGACCTACTTCCAGGACTATCCGGGTTATTACTTCTCCGGTGACGGTGCCAAGCGTGATGCCGATGGCTACTACTGGATCACCGGCCGTATGGATGATGTACTGAACGTCTCCGGTCATCGCATGGGTACTGCCGAGGTGGAATCGGCACTGGTGCTGCACGATGCGGTGGCCGAGGCTGCCGTGGTTGGATTCCCACACGACATCAAGGGTCAGGGTATCTACTGCTTCGTTACCCTGGTCAAAGGCGTCGAGGAGTCCGACGAGCTGTTGAAGGAGCTAGTTAAACAGGTACGTACCGAGATCGGTCCTATCGCAACACCGGATGTAATCCAGTGGGCTCCCGGTCTGCCCAAGACCCGCTCCGGCAAGATCATGCGTCGTATCCTGCGCAAGATTGCCCACCATGAAGAGGATTCCATAGGCGATACATCTACCCTCGCGGATCCTGGTGTAGTCGAGGATTTAATCAAGAACCGCCCTATTTAAATCCCCCTATAAATAATGCAAAAAAGGCACCTTCGGGTGCCTTTTTTTGTGTGGATATTTTGAATATGAAAAGTATTTCCAGCCTTTGCATAAACTCGTTTATTAGTGCGATGGTATTAACAAGCAAAAAATATCACACTCTTATTACAATCCGGGTTCACGATCTGATTCGTTTCTGTCGTTATAACACAAGATATTATTACGACGAATTGAAAAATATGAATGACTCAGACAGGATGTTTGCCAATAACCTGAAGAATGGATTCCAGCAGTTCATCCATGATCATGCCCTACCTGAATCGGTTATGTGTATATACGATGATAACCTTAACCTCTTCAATATTGAGCACGGTTCAATTATCAAATCTCCACGCAGCCAGAAAACTGATAGCGCTTCCGAAAACTGGCACTGGAAAGAACTTATCAGTCAGAAGGAATATAATGCCGGTATTCTTTGTCTAGATGCGAATAAACAGATTCCTATCCACGACCATCCCGGTTCCAGTGGTCTGCTATTTGTTCTACACGGTGAGTTAGAAGTAACAGAGTATCGGCAAATTAATTCACAAACACCTCTCACCACAGAGCTCGTTCCATACAAGATCTCAACCATTAAGGCATACCAATTTTGTTCATTTGGTAAGGACGCGGGCAATATCCATTCAATAAAAGCCATAAATAAAGATTGTTTTATCCTTGATATCCTCATATCACCGTATGACCTGCAACAACGAAAATGGTATCTACCCATTGAAAATGAACATCACAACAATGTTGTTATAACGATGGCAATGAGGAAGAAGGCAAACTTCAATTAAGGAAAGGCTCTGGAACCATCCACCTGTCTCTTTAGCGAGTTTGGCCTGATTCGCTAATCTTAATATACGTTCATTACAACCCAGAGCTTAGCAACTAGCTAATTTATCGTTTTGATGCATATACATCTCTAGAGCGACTATATTGACTATCGTTTTTTTATATTATTTTTCAACAAGTTAATAACTTATAACAATGCTGTGACAATAAAACCTGAAGTTAATGAGCATAACTACCGAAACATAAACCCAACACAGTTCACATTTTTTAAATAATTTGTTCACATTTTTAACATTCAAGTTACAAATAAGGGAATAGATATGACGAAGCCAGGCACATCCGGAAAACTAAACACACTCACAGCAACGACAAACCTGAACAGTAATTTGTATGCTAGTGAAAGACACAGCTTCAATATCGAATCTCTTATTCTTCAAGCAGGTGGTGAACGCTGCATCCTGGGTGAATTACTCGTACAAGCTAAACGAATTACACGTATTGATTTAGATGTATGTTTAAAAATTCAACAACACACAGGCGAGAAGCTAGGCTATATATTAAAACGGCAGGGCTATATCACTACTGCGGAATTAAATGCATTACTCGCTTTTCAGTCACAACAGGGGTCTCTCGACGAAAAATCGGGACCACTACAATTGGGTAATCTCTTGCTGGCGAACAATGAAATAACACAACAGCAGCTGGAAGAAGCCCTGCACATACAAAAAACGCAAAACAAAAAACTGGGTCATATACTAATTGAGCAAGGGTTTATCAAACCAGCCTCAGTCAAGCGTAATCTGGACATACAGAATAGATTACTCAGTTTGGCACTGGGCACATTAATAACAGCAGTCTCTGTTTTGACGTCAAATAGCGCTATTGCAGCTAATATGAAGGTAGCCTATGTTACTCCCGTAAATTATGAACAGAACATATCCACGGTGCCAAGTGAAGCATACATGGCATATCTCTATAGAGAGTCATTGCAGTATTTAAATGCTGCCGAGGATACTAGCCTTCAACTCAAAGCTGAAAAAACGCTGGAATTCCTTGCGAACAACGGATATATAAAAGCACAGTTTACCTTGGGTATGATTTATATAGATTCAATATATACAGAAGATCAGGGACTCTATTGGCTACAACAAGCAGCCAATTCTGGTAATGAAGATGCCCAGTTTGCTGTTGATAACTATCAGGAGCGTGACTTTGGTATCGGGTGCTAGTAGAGGATAGTACTCATCAAATCAGAAGAGGGTTACAAACCAGTCACCGGAAAAATCGACAAGCGGATTTCATCTAAAACTGTTTTTGCCCTGTGCTGAAGATTTTTTTCTATTACTCTTGGTTCGTTTGTTCCATTTTGGACTTGTTGCAAGCTCTAAAAGCTGGCTATCAGGCTCTACCTTCTTCCACTGACCGGGTTGTAGCGAGTCCAAGCTCCATGGACCTATAGAAACACGAATAAGCCGTAATGTTGGGAAACCTGTAGCAGCGGTCATCCTTCGGACCTGCCGATTGCGTCCCTCGTTGATCGTCATTTTAAGCCAACTGGTAGGAATAGACTGGCGAAAACGTACCGGAGGATCACGCTCCCATACTTGAGGTTCCGGCATAGGCTCTGCATGTAGTGCACGGGCACTTCCATCCTTCAATTCCACCCCGTGCAACAACTGATCGCATGCAGAGGCAGATATATCTCCCTCCACCTGTACCCAATAAGTCTTCTGCATTTTATGACGAGGATGACTAATAAGGTGTTGGAGATGGCCATCATCAGTGAGCAGTAACAATCCTTCACTATCACGGTCGAGACGGCCAGCAGGATAAAAACCTTTCAAATTGATATAGTCAGACAGCGTTTCCCTGCCAGCCTCGTCGGTGAACTGGCTCAGTACGTTAAATGGCTTGTTAAAGATTAGAATTTCGGACATGGATACGAAAAAATCTCGTTAATTGAATATTTAATTATTAATAATCAATGATTTAAAAATAATTGAATTTATCATTCACTGTTACCGATACAATACTAATTATATAGATCACGGCTACGGTCCTATATAGAAAAATAACGATAGTCAGCAGGAACAGGCGCAACAATGGAATGAAACTAGGCATACACTCATTTCGGGGACGTTTTGTAACCGTCTCCATTGTCTATATTACCATTCTTACCATTATCGCCTGGTGGGCCAAACAATATGTTCAGGATTATACCACTTCCAGTCTTGCCAATACCGAGATCCGCCAGGATTTCCGCCAGCAATTAGCCTATATCAAGTCCAATGCCGCCGAACTAAAAAGTAGTTTGTTGGAGTTCCTCATTGTCGCCAGTAGTAACAAGCGTGACCTAGTACTTTATAACAATAATAAACTTCGCTACAGCATAGAAGAGTTTGAAAACACACAGACCATTTTGCCGACACAGAAACTAGTCACGAATCCGGAAAGTTTGAAACAAGATCTCGATGAACTCGGCAAAAACATTGAATCCTTAACCGTACTCAGACTCAATATCAACAAGCTCTATCCTGGAACTCCCATCCAACAAAATGAGATGTTACCTCTTAACATTGAATTTATAACCGCTACAACCCAGGCTCTGGAGGTAGAGAATAAACAAAAGGATTATAGCGAGGAGCAATTCAAAATAGCGAAATTATTTAATGAAGCACAATATGCATGGAGCAACATGATAGGTGCATTCAGAATGTATGTTTCAAATCGCTCTGGAATATTCGGAAATCCTGAGAGCGGAATGACTATCCAGGAAACAAATCTTCATTTGTATCAAGACGAAGTAATGGAAAAGATCAAAAAACTCGATTACTACAACAAAGCCGGCTTACTGGATATTGTACAAACAGAATCTTATGAAAAGATGAAGGACTCGCTTAAAAAATGGCATCATTCATTTGAACGAGTAAAGGATGTTTACACATCACCGGACTGGCGCAAAGATATACCTATTTTAAATCAAAAGATACATCCGACAATACGTATTATAGAGGATAGATTGAAGAAATATGAGCATGATCTCTATATCTCTGAAAGTGAAGACATTCATGTTCTGCATAATATTGCCAGACTATTATCCTCATCAATAATTTATATAGGTATTATTGCACTGGCTATTTCTGCAATAAGCTTTCTACTCTTTGAGTACGCCATAAACAAACCACTCAACCAGATTATCAATTGCTTTCACGCAGAAACAAAAGGTGTATACAGTAGTCTTCTACCAAAAACTAACATAAAGGAAATTAAAGACCTGGTAACCTCATTCGCTATCATGCGAGAGCAGATTCACTCCCGACAAAACAGGCTTGAATCTATCCTTGACACTGTAGCGGAAGCCGTTCTTACACTGGACATTAATGGCTTTATAAAATCATTCAACAGGTCTGCCGAAAAACTATTCGACTACTCATCAATCGACATTCTGGACAGACACATTTCCGTCATTATCCCACCTTCCAGACATAGTCAGCTACACAGCTTATTCCCCTTACATCAGCACCGTATACCTTCTATTTTAGAAGAACAGGCTAGCTTACGCGACGCGACTGTAGTTCCAGTTACGATAAAGATGAGCGAAGTGATGCTGGATGGTGAGCCATATTACAACACACTCATTGCTGATGTACGTGAGCAAAAAGAGAAAATGGACCAGCTACGTCATATTGCAGAACATGATGGATTAACCGGACTTTATAACAAAAGCTTCTTTATGGATGAGTTAGAAAGAAGCATCAAACGCCTACATAGAAACAATTCCGGATTACACGCATTACTCTATATTGACCTGGATAATTTCAAGTATATCAATGACACCTTTGGCCATAGCGCTGGCGATGAATTATTAATAAAAATCTCCGATATTGTAAAATCTCGTTCCCGAGATAGTGATATATGCGCAAGACTTGGTGGTGATGAGTTCGCAATTCTTCTATTTGATATTCATACAAATAATGCGTCAGATGTTGCGGAGTCGATCAGAATATCCGTAGAACAAAATAAATTCAGTTACAAAGGTAATGACTGTGATTTTGGATGTTCAATAGGAATAACTCTTATTGATCCAAACACTAACACCGCAGAATCCGCATTAAGAAAGGCCGACTCAGCCTGCCAAGTCGCAAAACGACACGGCAGGAATCATGTTTATCTATATGCCCCAGAAAAAAGTAACGATAATGACTTATTCTCTGATGATACCAGCTGGGTTGAAAAGATATCAGAAGCCCTGGAACATAATCATTTTGAACTTCTTCATCAGCCTATACTAAATATAAAAAGTGGAGAGATTGGTCTGTATGAGATCTTTCTGCGCATGAAGGATAAAAATGGCGATATCATGCCATCTGCCTTTTTCAAAATAGCTGAACGCCTGCGACTGGCGACTTCTATCGATAAATGGGTAGTTAAAAACACCATTGCATATATATCGAAAAACCAGCTCGATTCCAGTATTTTCTATTCAATCAATCTGTCCATGCAAACGCTACGAGATCTTGAGGCCTGTGACTCCATCGTAAAAATTATTCATGATGGCAATGTCGAGCCCGGGAAAATAATATTTGAAATTACCGAAGCCGCTACTATTGCAGATATAGGCCAAGCAGAAGAATTTTTGTCGCGAATGAAACTAGCCGGTTGTCAAACAGCTCTGGATGACTTTGGTAGTGGCATGTCTTCTTTAACCTATCTAAGAAATTTATCGATAGATTATGTCAAAATTGATGGACAGCATATTCGCAATGCTGCCCTGAATGACATCGATTTCGCTATTATTGATGCATTAAATGACATATCACATGCAATGAAGATAAAAACCATTGCTAAATCAGTAGAGGATGAAACCTGTTTAAAAAAGATAAAAACAGCGGGTATTGATTATGCACAGGGATATGCACTTGGTAAACCAGAAAAGATGATTCCGATAAATAAATAATTCTAGGCTATTTCAGTTACCCGAACTCTGGGGGTGACACCGCATAACAATTCATAACCTATGGTTGCAGATGCATCGGCAATCAACTCAATCGGCAGGCCTTCACCCCATAATGTTACCGCATCACCTACGCGTGGTTGTACTACTCTGCGTAGATCAACCGTGATCATATCCATCGACACTCGTCCTAGCAGTGGTACCAGCTGATCTCGTACCAATACCGGCGTTCCCTCTTTGGCATGACGTGGATAGCCATCACCATAACCCATCGCAACAACCCCTACCGGCATGTCTTCTGGACACTTCCAGGTTCCGCCATACCCCACACGATCACCCTTCTTCAGGTAGTTGACCGCGATTAGTCGGGAACGCAGGGACATTACCGGCTTTAGACCATGTTCTGAACCCTGCTGTCCCAGCATCGGTGACACACCATAAAGCATGATGCCCGGGCGTACCCATTCATGATGACTTTGCGGCCAGCCGACGATACCGGCCGAATTTGCACTACTTCGCACTCCATCCAGTTGTGAAAGCGCCTGCTGAAATAATTCCAGCTGTTGTTCTGTAGTTGCATCGTTGATGTCGTCAGCACTGGCAAAATGGGTCATAAAGCCTATCTCACAGACATTACCGGACTGCTGTAGATGCTCTACTGCCTCAGCTACCAACTCTGGTGCCAGACCTAGACGATGCATACCGGTATCGACCTTTAGCCAGACCTTTAGCGGCTGTTTCAGCTTTGCCTTTGCCAGGACGTTGATCTGCCAAACGTGATGAATAGTCAGCGTAAACTGGTGTTCTTCTATGCTGGGAAATTCATCTTCACTAAAAAAGCCTTCCAGCAGTGTGATCGGCTGTTTGATCCCGGCCATACGCAAGGCCCAGGCCTCTTCACCACAGGCAACACCAAAGGCATCTGTCTCGGCAGACAGGGCCAGCGCGATACGGACCAGACCATGACCATAGGCATTGGCCTTGATGATAGACATGACCTTGCTTTGTGGGGCCAGCCCGCGAACACGCTCAAGGTTGGAAATGAGTGCTGCCATATCCAGGCAGGCCTCGGCGGGGCGACTCATTCGTCGTAGTCCTCGTAGCCACCTTCATTGATGTGATTCTCGAACTTGGTGTACTGGCCAAGGAAGGTCAGTCGCACCTTGCCGATAGGACCGTTACGCTGTTTGCCGATGATGATCTCTGCAGTACCTTTATCCGCGCTATCGTCGTTATACACCTCATCGCGATAGATAAAGACGATCACATCGGCATCTTGCTCGATAGCACCCGATTCACGCAGGTCGGACATAACCGGACGCTTGTTGGGACGTTGCTCCAGTGAACGGTTCAGCTGTGACAGCGCTATCACCGGCACATCCAGCTCCTTGGCCAGCGCCTTCAAACCACGCGAGATCTCCGATATCTCGGCGGCACGGTTATCACCACTCTTGGCCGACTGCATCAGCTGCAGGTAGTCGATAACGATGAGGCCCAGACCATGCTCGCGTTTGATACGTCTGGCACGGGCACGTACCTCCATAGGATTCAATGCGGCGGTATCATCGATAAAGATCTGTGATTCATTCAGTATGCCAACTGCAGAGGTGATGCGATTCCAGTCATCATCCTCCAGCTTACCGCTACGTACGGCCTGCTGATTGACCCGCCCCAGTGAGGAGATCATACGCATGGCCAGCTGTTCACCAGGCATCTCCATACTGAATACCGCCACCGGTACCTTGCTCTTGATGGCGACGTTTTCCGCCAGGTTCATCGCGAAGGTGGTCTTACCCATAGAGGGACGGCCGGCGACAATAACCAGATCGGAATTCTGCAGACCCGAGGTCATATCATCAAAGTCTGAGAAACCGGTAGAAAGACCGGTGATCGCGCTCTCCTGATGAAACAGCGTATCGATGCGGTCGATGGCCTTGGTCAGCAGGGTGTTGATACTCTGGAAACCCTGTTTGCCGCGGGCGCCACGTTCGGCGATGGCAAATACATGCTGCTCGGCCATATCCAGCAGCTCAGCGGAGTTTCGCCCTTCGGGGTTGAAACCGGCATTACTGATATCGGTGCCCACATGGATCAGCTGACGCATGACCGAACGCTCGCGTACGATGGAGGCGTAGGCCTTGATATTGGCTGCACTGGGGGTATTTTTGACCAGCGTGCCCAGATAGGCCAGACCGCCCGCATCATCCAGCAGGTCGCGGTTACCCAACCACTCCGACAGGGTGATCACATCAAACGGGGTACCGATCTCGCCCAGCTCACTGATGGCACGGTAGATAAGTCTATGGTCACGACGATAGAAATCGTCTTCGGTTAACAGGTCGGCTATCTGGTCCCAGGTGGCGTTATCCAGCATCAGGCCCCCGAGCACCGACTGTTCGGCCTCGATGGAGTGTGGCGGCACCTTCAGCGCCTCGGTAGCGGCATCATATTGCTCAGGAACTGGTGCCAGCTCGGTCATTCACACGCCCTCTGTCAAATTCTGGTTTTATTGGGATTTTGGAACTTCTATGTTCCCAAAATACAATGCCCCCGACAACATGAAATTGCCGGGGGCATTTTTAAGGCACTGAATAATCTTAAGATTATTATTCAGAGATGATATTCACCTTAATGCTGGCAGTGATTTCACTGTCCAGCTGAACGTCAACGTCAAACTCACCAACCTCACGCAGGGAGCCATTGGGCAGACGTATTTCGCTCTTCTCCACTTCGATACCGGCGGCGTTCAGGGCCTCTGCGATATCTACAGTACCTACGGAACCGAACAACTTACCTTCGTCACCGGCAACACGGGCGATTTCTATGCTGGTACCTTCCAGCTTGTCGGCACGGGCCTGGGCTGCAGCCAGCGCTTCAGCAGCAACCTTCTCCAGCTCCGCACGACGTGCTTCAAAACTGGCGACATTGGCTGCAGTCGCAGCTACTGCCTTGCCCTTGGGCATCAGGTAATTACGACCATAACCAGGCTTCACATTGACCTTATCGCCCAGGTTACCCAGATTAGCTACTTTTTCCAGCAGAATGACTTCCATTTTGCATACCTCAAAAATAAATTCAGTTGTCTTAACGGTCCGGCTGCCCTTTTAGTCGGGCAAAACGTGTACGCAGATCCAGCCAGTTATCCACCAAACCTGTCAGGGCCATCAGCAGATTGAACTGTGGTGTCAGCAGTAATACATACATCAGTATCAACCACACCAGATTGAGCTTGGCTATGGCCACCAGCCTGTGGGCGACGGCTATTCCCTGCAGTGTATACAGGGACAAGACCAGAACACCCAGTTCAATGGCCAGTTGCTGAGCCACACTCATCTCATTTAAGGATGAGAGACTCATAGCCAGTAACACCAATAACGAGGGCCAGACAAACCAGCGCGACATCCGGTAGGAATGAAACTCCGCACGGAAGCCACCTTCGTTGTACAGGGCTGCCTGCCACCAACGGGCAATGAACAGCACCATCGTGGCCATAAACCACATACCCGTGGCAGCCAACCCGGTATAAACCCGGGATAGCATTTCAAGGGCCTGGATAAACGAGGGTTCAGCCAACACCTCTTTGGCTCCCATTACGGTCAGGGCCTCTATCCAGCTGGACTGCCAGTAGCTGGAGGGATCACCCAGAATCATATAGGTGAGCAATATCCCCAGCAGGGCAAACATGGCCGCGATGGATACCGTTACTGACAGGGAGCTGGTTCGACGCAGCAACTCTGCCAGCAACAATGCCGGTATCCATATTGGTATTACTATCTGTAATACACCTACAGCATCCCCCAGTATCAACATTGCTGCCGTGACCAGGATAAGTACGCTGTAGAACAGGACCGTTAGTCCTTGCGCCAGCCCGTGACGCAGGGTCACCAGGGCCAGTGCAGCGCCACTAATAAATATTAGTGGTAATAAAACCATCGTCAGGGAAAGTAATGCCCCCAGGGTCACTACCGTCACGGCCTGAATACGGCCGCGCATAATGTAGTTTGCTAGTGCTCGCACGACTTTCCCTGCAACCTCGTACCTTACTTGTGGCTATCGGTGTAAGGCAGCAGAGCCAGGAAGCGAGCGCGCTTAACCGCGGTCGACAGCTGACGCTGATAACGTGCCTTGGTACCGGTAATACGGCTGGGTACTATCTTGCCAGTCTCGGTAACGTATTGCTTTAAGGTAGCAATGTCCTTGTAATCGATCTCAACAGTATCTTCTGCGGTAAAACGGCAGAACTTCTTACGACGGAAAAAACGAGCCATGATAACTCTCCTTTCAACGCCAACCTGCTAGGGGTTGGACGATTCTATAACTTGTGCATGCAAAACCAGTTTGCTTTCGCCACCTTTGTGACTGCTGCGAGAGATAAACCCTGTGACACGTACCTGCTCTTCTAGAGACAGGGACTGTGCCCGATGGGCTAGCTCTTTCCCGGCGGCCACGACCACTATGCGGCACTGGACCTCTCTGGGGATCCCTGCTTCTAGCTGCCGGGACTGGTGTTGCAATACAAATCTTGTAATCGGGATACCGGCCGGGCTGTGTCTGGTATCGGGTGGCTTGACCACCTGACCACCCAGGACAATCTGATTATCCAGCCTGAATTCCCTTATGCGTCAGCGTCAGCGTTCGACTCTTCGTCAGCAGCCTCTGGAGCCGCTTCAGGTGCAGCAGTACGCTCACGACGATCTTCACGATCACCTCGGTCTTCGCGATCGCCACGGTCACCACGGCTATCCTTCTCATCGCGGGCCTTGGCCATCGGGGATTCTTCGGTATCGGCGCTCTTACGACTCAGTACCATGTTACGGATAACCGCGTCATTAAAGCGGAAGGCGCTTTCCAGTTCAGCCAGGGCTTCACCGGTACACTCGATGTTCATCAGAACATAGTGGGCCTTGTGGATTTTGTTAATGGGATAGGCCAGCTGGCGGCGACCCCAATCTTCCAGGCGGTGGAAAGCACCACCATCACCTTCAACGATCGCCTTATAG
>Ga0224506_10001880_pt1 | contig 14765 bp, 12 predicted proteins | sample SF_Jan12_sed_USG_2_FD_169108 | JGI IMG/M metagenome (GOLD analysis project Ga0224506, IMG submission 169108) | Sediment microbial communities from San Francisco Bay, California, United States - SF_Jan12_sed_USGS_8_1 | ecosystem: Environmental > Aquatic > Marine > Sediment | place: USA... | reverse complement strand
GGACGAAGGGGTCGTACAGGTCCCCGTATTGTTCAAGCATCTGTCGATGGTGATGGTAGGCCTCGTGGATCACGACCGGGCGTTTGGCGAACATGTCGATGCAGTCGTCGATGGATGACATATCAGCCTCAATAACTCTCGCTCCGCTGGCGCGTAAGGCATCGAGCGACTGGTTGAAAGCTTTTTGTACTTCTTCATCCAGCCCATCAAGAACCCCTGACTGGGGTACAACTAGTTTTAGCGACTCGTTCGATGGAGTTTCCAGAGCAGGCAGGGGGGCGGAAGGCGATAAACGTCCACTCATGAGCTGGTCTAACAGGTAACAACTATCGACATCATGGGCCAGAGGCCCGGGTGCGTCCGAAGTGGGGGATAGCGGATAAATACCAGTCAATGACAGGCGTCCATAGCTTGGTTTGACGCCGACGATGCCATTAAAGGCTGCGGGTATACGGCAGGAACCGGCAGTGTCCGAACCGAGTGTTGCGACCACAATCCCTTCAGCCACGCTTACCGCGCTACCCGACGAAGATCCACCCGGCAGGCGGCCGGTTTTTCTGTCCCAGATCGAAGGCGGCGTACCATAATGCGGGTTTTTACCCATGCCTGAGAAAGCAAATTCGCTCATGTTAGTTCGGCCGGCGAAGAGTAAACCAGCTTCGCGTAGTGGCTTAATGACCTCGGCGTCTTCGTCTTCGGCAGCACAAAGATCTCGACGAACGACTGACCCGGCCAGCGTTTTCTCGCCTTTAAGATTAAACAGATCTTTTGTGCTAATCGGTATACCGGCTAGAGGCGGCATGGTTACACCACGGTTTCGAGCTTCATCAATGCTGTTGGCCTGACTGGCTAAAGCGTCATTCAGTGCTATAAATACTGATGTCGACTGTTTGGCTCGAGCAAGCGTCTGCTGCGCCAGTTCGGCAGCGCCAAGTTCGTTAGAAATAAGTGCCTTTGAGAGTGTTCTTAAGGAGGTTAGTTTATTCATGGGACTATCTAAGCAAATTAAAGCAATTGGCGCTAGTGCCGATAATGGTATTGTTTAATAAGCAATCTGTGACTCAATGAGTGTGAAATCTGCTTCAGTGATTCTTCTGGTCCTTCTGGCCAGCGGCTTTAGCGCCCAGGCGCAAACTTTAATTCGTGATAATAATCACATCTATGAAGTCGCTGAGCTGGGCATTATCAAGCTTGAGCTGCTCGCACAGACTTCGGGAATTGCGCTGGGTAAACTGACGGTGCCGAAATTTGAAAATAAGCGTCCAACCGACTTGTATCAACAAACCATGGCTGCGCTTGTTTTGTTGCGACAACTGCAGCAAAAATCATCCGTGGCTGTGCTTGCCAGGGTTGCGCCTTTGACGCGAGCTGTGGTTTATGATGACAGCTTTGATATGCTCGAATATATCAATCTGGGGCTCGATGTTTTGCTGGAGCAGCAAAGTCTCGAACGACCTTTAGGGCCGGAGTCGCTATTCGGTAAATCTACTAACGATAATTACGGTCGGCTTTGGTATCTAAAGCAGTTGCTGGTCGAACTTAATTCGCCACCTGATAGCCGTTCGGTGCAGACGCAGCTGGCGTTTATCAAAATATCCCTGGATAACCTGGCCAAACATAAATCGCTGAATTCCGCCGGGGTGGTTACTCAGTTATTTGAGCAAAAAAGCTATCGGGATGTGATGCTGGTGGCTTATCAGAACCTGCATTTACTCGGTCGATTGCAGCGTGTGTTGAATGTCAAACCCGTGGCACCGGGGAGCATTGCAACTGGCGCCAGAGAATTGATTGATATTTTTGAAATCACCCGATCGACCATTGGTGATTTGTATCGTACCCGAATTAGTCTGGGGCTGCCTGACCCTGGCTCGGTTGCAGCCGAGACCGAGGATAGTAGTGTTGACGATATTTACCAGAGCATGCGGGAAATTCAGGCCCAGCTAGTCGCTATGACCGGGAGCCCGATTTTATGAATAGCTTTGATCGACTGCCTTTGCTGGTCAGGATCGCCTTACTACCCGTTAGCGTAATGATACTGTTATCAGTTGCTATAGCGCTGGGCTGGTCGTTGCTTGACGAATCACCCGCACCGATCCGGGTAGAGCCGGTTTCGAAGCTGACACTGACACAATTCGAGCAGACAGAAACCCGCTCGCCGTTATTAACCGAATGGCTGTTTAACTGGCAATCGCGTTTGCAATTGGTGGCAAGGTATTCGCTTCAGGCCGATACCGAGATTGAATCACAATATGAAAATCTGGCGGTCAGGGCCAGGCAGATACTCGCTGACACTGTGCTGGCTGGGCTGCCTGATCTGTCTCAGATAAAACAGGTTAATGATAACCTTGATAGCCTGTTTTTAGAGAATCTGGTACCACAGTTGAGCGAACGCGCGGTAAAAGTTAAACATCTGTATCACGACCTGATGCCGGAAATGCTCGATCTGGCACGACAGTTAAAAATGGATTTGAGTCGGGTTAATCAGGGCGCGCTTCGGCGCCAGAGCCAGGCGTTGTTGAGCCATATGCAATTTGCCATGTCAACGCTCAATGGCTATACCAGTGATGCTCGCAGCAGCCAGCGCGACGCCTTCCTGGTAGAGTTATACGCGGCTGAAAATGCGCTAGAGGATATGCTTGCATCGTCGTTGGCGGGGCCTGATCGGGACAGACTGAGTCGTCTTGAGGTGTTAATGCCTTCATTTCGTAATGCCGCCGCCGAAGTTTTAGATAGTAGTGATAAAATTAAATCGATCTCGATGTCGCCGATAAAAATGCATGACCCAGCCTGGTTTAATCGCCAGCAGCAAAACGAACAACAGGCGCTCCGTCGTCATATCGAGGAAATCCGTAGTGAAGTCGATCGGTTTAATGTCGCGCTAGTCAATGCGAAACCTGCACCTGTAGCTGACGCCCGACCGGACTCCGGAGAGCGGTTAGTTGAAATGCTGGGTCTGCTTGCCATTGCTGTGGTAGTCGTGCTGGGTTTAAGCGCTTTGCTCGCCTCCAGCATCAGGCATTCGATAGCGGCAATATCCGGGCCTCTGCAGTCGATGACGGAAACAGGCGGCTGGTTAAATCAACGGCTCGACGAAAATATCTCTCCCGAGCTAAGACCAGTCGTGCAGGCATTCAATCGCTATGTCGAATTAATCGGTGAAACGCGCGTCGACATCGATCAGTCCATAGTTGAAGTTGGACAGGTTTCGCTGCAACTAGACCAGATCGTCAGTCAGCGTGAACAGGAGGTAGAAAATCAACGTCGGGTCTTAAGCGCCGCCACAGAAAGCCTACCAGCTATTTTAGTAAGCCCGGGCGATGAGATGATAGAACTGGCAATGGATCCCGAACAAATCGAAAGAGATTCGAGGGCCGGCGCCCAACAGCTGGAGAAAACCACGCAACATTTACGCGAACTCGCTGCTCATGTTGAGGAATCGGCTATAAGCATGGAGGAGGTGTCGCAGGATCGCCGAAAAATCACCGAGGCTTTGTCGGTGATTACCAATATCTCTGACCAGACTAATCTGCTCGCGCTTAATGCAGCCATCGAAGCAGCGCGCGCGGGTGAGCATGGGCGAGGCTTTGCGGTAGTCGCCGATGAAGTGCGTTTACTGGCGACGCAGACTAAAGATTCCACCGAGGAAATTCAGTCCATTATGAAAACTGTGCGCAATCGAGCGGACAAGTCTGAATCGATGATGGCAGTGAGTAGGGAGATGTCACAACAGTCTCTTGTAGAAATGGAGTTGTTGGCACATAACTTTGAGTTAGTGCTGGCAGCTGTAAAGCAATTGCCGGACTTAATTCAGAGTCTGCATGAGACTTCCAGTGAGCGGGGGCAAACTGCAGACGCTATGGTTAACCATTTTGAACAGCTCGATCAATTATTGCAGGATAGCCAGGCGCAAATAGCGGAGTCCCTGCGACAATCGAAAAGCCTGAAAAATCTCTCGGCACAATTCAGGCAGAAACTGGAGCGGTTGGGTTAATTTCAATAATGGCGTTTAAGCACTGGTATCTCACCGCGCAGTTTAATATGCTATTTGTTTAAATTTTTCAGCGATACCATGGCATCTCTACAGGATCAATTACTCAAGGCCGGTCTGATCAATAAAAACAAGGCCAATAAAGCAAAAAAAGAAAAGCAAAAGCAGGCTAAAGCTGGTCGTGGCGGTGCTAAAACGACCGATGAAACTGGACTGGCTGCACAGCAGGAACAGGCCAGAAAAGTTGAACGCGATCGTGAATTGAATCGACAGAAACAAGCCCGGTCAAACCAGAAAGCAATGATGGCGCAGATTAAACAGCTCATCGATTTAAATCGCGTCGACAGAGAAGGTGGTGATGTTAATTACAGTTTTGTCCATAACGACAAGGTAAAAAAGATTTTCGTCACGCCTTTGCTACAAAATCAGTTGGGGACAGGCCGGCTGGCAATAGTTACTTTCCCCAGAAACGGTGATGACAGCTACGAACTGGTTCCTGCGGTAATAGCGGAAAAAATCGCGCAAAGAGACCAAAACTCTGTTGTGCAATTGAACCAGGTTAGCGAGACGGAAATCGACGAGGACGATCCCTATGCGGATTATCAAATACCCGACGATTTAATGTGGTAAATCGGCAGCTGGGAGTTCTGGAGCAGGACTGGTCGCAAATCAAAAACTGATTTTCTTTCCTCCATGAGAGTCTGCGGTTAGTCCAGGTTCAGGCACAGGAAAAAGGAATCGAGATCCTCTAAACGCGTGACCAACCATCGATGACAGATTATCCATGGTGACTAAGTGCCCCATCGAACCTGACGGCGAAAATTTATTTTTAACTTAAACAAAAGCCTCTTCACGCTGCCGGATCACTGCGCTTAAAACTTCGTTATAGGGTGTCGGGATATTCAACTGCTTACCGAGCGTCACCACCATGCCGTTTATGGCATCGATCTCGGACACGCGGCGCGCATGATGGTCGAGTAACATAGACGGTCGCGCATCAGGCATCCTGGCAGCGAATGCAGCGATATATTCGGCGCTATCGTCGAAAGGCCACTGAATACCTTTTGCCTTGCCCAGTGCGTAAACTTCAGCGGCACAACCTTCAGCGATACATTTAGTCACAGGATTTTCCAGTAGTTCGCCAAGTGTACAGTCAAAAACCGTGCAGGGGCCGCTGAAACTGACGTTGGATATATACTTCCCCCAGATGAGCTGATCGATATCATCGAAAGCTTTGGCATTAAAGCCAGCGTCTTGCCAGACTTTGGTCGTGTGTTGCAATCGCCCGGTCATGCCACCTTTCATTTCGCCGAGACGAATCAGGTTCATCGCATTGTGGTGGGCATGACCAGGGCCCTTCATCGAGGCACCAAAGCCGTCGGCAACACCGAGTAATACGTTATCGACTGCCATATGTTCGGCGATACGCTCGCCAGCACCCAGACCATTCTGGATGGTCAATACCAAAGAACCGGTTCCCATGAGCGAGGCTATAGATTTTGCTGCGGAACCTACCCCCGACGCTTTGGTGGCAATGACATATAAGTCGCATTGGCCAATGTCATCAGCGTTGCTGGTGGCGTGCATACCCTGAATAACGCGGTCTCCGCTGGCACCTTCGAGCCGCAAGCCCTGACGATTTATTGTATCGACGTGTTCCCGCCAGACATCAACGCCCCAGACTTCGTGCCCGGCTTCGGTCATTAAACCGGCGTATACCGAACCCATGGCACCGACACCAAAAACTGCAATTTTCATGGTTTCTCCATTAAGAACTGAGGCAGGCGTATATCGAATAGCGCTCGCAGTTTATCATCGATATCTGCTGGGATATGTTTAGGAAACTGACTACTGAGTATCTCTCGAGCTTTCTTTTTCGCTACCTGGCGGATGTCGTTGCTGCCATCGGCCTGCCATTCTTCGAAGGTTCTTCGGTCGGCAATTTCGGGGTAGAGAAAATCGGACTGCATGCGATGCAATGTTTGCGGGTGACCAAGGAAGTGGCCTTCATTTCGCACAATAGTATCTATGTCCCGGGTCATCAGTGTAGTTTCGTCTATCTGGAGCGGGCTCAGTGAACGTAAAATACTACCTAGCATGTCATTGTCGATGATATAACTCTCAAGCGCGCAACCCATTAAACTGCCTTGCGTACCCGCTGCCTGAGTGATGGCGTTGGAACCGGCCTGGGCTGCCAGCGTGACACTGAGGCTCTTTTCGTAGCCACTTTGTGCATCCGCTAACTTGCTATCAGTGGCACCGGCGATACAGCTATTGGGCAGGTCATAAAATTGTGCCATTAGTGCAGTTGCGGCCATCAACTGAGCCTGCTCCCCGCTGCCTCCGGTCATTCCGCCGGTGCGAAGGTCGGTTAACATCGGTCGACAGCCAAATATGACTTTTGCATCGGGATTGACTAACCAGGCGAAGACCATGCCTGCCAGGGTTTCGGCGACGTTTTGCGCCAGCGTTCCTGCGATGGTTACCGGGCTGGAAGCGCCGAGTTGGCCGAATGAATTAGCGTGTACCGGAATACCGAGGCGCGCGGCCTCGGCCATGATACCGCAGGCATCGGCGGAAAATTTTAAGGGTGACACCACGTGATTATTGTTTAACGAGACAAAAGGTTTTTCCAGGAAATTCTCGCGCGACCCGGCTACGATAAAACACATTTGGGCGATTTTTTCGACGTGCTCGGGCTTGGTCGCCGCAATAAACGCGTGTTTCTCGCAGCCGCTCAGGCTGGCATAGGCGGTGTTAATGTCGAGAGAAATCTCATCGGGCATATCACGCGCGACCAGCGAGCGGCTAAAGAAATGAATGTTGTCGAGTGAATTAACCAGTCGCGCCGCGTCGTATAAATCTTTCAAGGTCGAATCCCGATATTGTCCGCTATCGATATCAACCACATAAGGCGCGGCGCCGCCGGAGCCTGTGTGCACGTGTTTGCCGGACATTTGCATTTCGTGTCCGGCCACTTGTCCGTATAAAGTATAGTGACGCGCCAATCCGTGGAGGGCTTTGTCGAGTAAGCTGGCAGGAAAGGTCAGTCGATTATCCCGGTTCAGCTTACCACCCGCTTTGGTGACTGTTTCGATAACAATCGGTGGGGCTTCGGAAAAACCGGTCTTTTCCAGAATTTCGTATACAGCGCGGTCTATCTGCGATATTTGCGTCGAGTTTAACGGTGTGTAGTGTCCACCCTCAATACCAAGCGTATTAGGTTTTGCGGCAGTTTGTGCGTTTGAACCGGTGCTTCGGTTACGTCGACGTCGACTCTTCCTGTTTTTTTGTTTATCGTTGGAGTCGCTCGCATCTAACATTAGATTAATCAGGTCGTCACTGAGTTAAAATAAGAGTTCATCTTCTCCGTTTACGATTTGACAGACAAGTAAAAAATCGAGATTTCAGGATTGGCTAATCAGAATGATTGAAACCTGGAGGAACATATTGACCATGAAAGAACTCAAACAAGCATGATGGATCAGAAGCATTTCAACAAATTGACCTATATCTTCATTTTGATGTTGATGACGGCATGTAGCTCGAATATCCCACCCGATATTCGAGAGCCTGTCGAGGGTGAGGTACAATTCATGGAAGTAAAGGGCAATGTACAGAACCATCTGTCGAGAAAGTTTCGTTGGGGAGGCGTTATTATTGGCACGGAGAACAAACAGGAATCCAGCTGGATCACCATCGTTGCTTTCCCGCTGGACGATAATGGCCGACCGCGTATCACTGATATAAGTCCAGGGCGGTTTATTGCCGTTGCTAATCAATTTCTGGAGCCGCTGGTATATAGTCAGGAACGTGAAATTACTGTGACTGGCAGACTGGTGAAAACCGTGGTGCAAAAAGTCGGGGAATTCGACTATGAATACCCGGTACTTGATGTCGAGAAATTTTACCTGTGGCCTCCATTAGCCGAAGTCGAGGATAAAGAGCCGTATTATTATCGCCCCTATTATCCATTTTATGGTTGGCCTTATTTTCCTCATCCGTATTATTATCGTTGATTCGACAAGTTGATTTGATAAGCGGAATACTCGATGCATCATAATCTTTGCCTGCTAATACTCGTTACTCTGCTCACAGCTTGTGCGAGTAACCCTGTTATCGATGTTTCTCAGGTGGATGGAGCGCTGACGCCAGCGCGCGTTATGGAGAGTCCGGTCGATAGTCATGGAAAACTGGCTCTATGGGGCGGCACTATTCTGGACATACAGAATTTGAAAGATATCACGCAAATTGAAGTGCTGGCCTATCCACTGGACAGGTCGCAACGCCCCCTTCAAAATAAAAAACCGCTCGGACGAGTGCTGGTATTGCAGTCGGGGTTTCTGGAGCCAACCGTTTATACTCAGGGTAAATCACTGACTGTTCTTGGCGAGGTAGGCGATAGCCAGCAGGGACTGATTGGTGAAACTAGTTATAGCTACCCGGTTCTCGTCGCTCAGGAAATTCATCTGTGGTCTCCGAGAGATGATGCCAGTCAGACTAAATTTCATTTCGGTATCGGTATCGTTTTTTGAATAGTGATAGTTTTAAATCGGATGTCACACCCGGCGGTGTAGGAGATTAATAATGAGTCTAAGGATTAGTATTGATCCCGATCAGATGAGCCTGCAGAGCCGAATCCAGGTAGAGGGCATCAGGGCGCTTTATAGCCAGTCTTATTTCATTCTTATCAGTAATGTTTTAATTTCTTCTCTGCTGGCATTCCTTCTGTTTGGATTAACTGGAAATACATTAGTACTTTACTGGCTGAGCCTTATGCTCGGATTCACAGCTTTTCGTTTCTTAATGGTTAGGAGTTACTACCGCAAGGAACGAACCGAAGAGGATACCATCCGCTGGGGGTGGTTTTTTGCCGTAAACACGTTTATTTCCGGATGTGCCTGGGGAGCGACGTCAGTCCTGTTTCTGGATACCAGCGATCCGGTCATTATGCTGGTTTTATTAATGACGATGACGGGGGTAACGGTCGGCTCGTCGGCATCCCTGTCGAATTTCGCCTGGTCTTATTACGCCTTTGCGATACCGACTCTTTTACCTTTTGCCTATGTACTGGCTTCAGAGGGCAGTATTGAGTTTGCTGTACTGGCAGCGATGTTAACGGTTTTTTTGATTTTACAGATTTTAATTTCACGCAAAAATAAAAATATCATTGATGAATCGATTAGGCTAAGGAGCGACAATTCAGCGCTGGTCCAGCAACTACTACTGGAAAAAAACAGGGTTGAATCAGAAAGTGCTGCGAAAACAAGGTTTTTGGCAGCAGCCAGTCATGACTTACGTCAGCCTATGCATGCAATGGGTTTGTTTCTTGATATTCTCGATGAGCAAAGTCAGGGAAGTCCGCAGGCGAAAATAATCGAAAAAATTAAAAGATCCAGCGCCGCGCTGGAAAGCTTACTGGTTTCTTTGCTGGATATATCGAAACTGGACGCAAATGCCGTTAGCGTTGAAAACAGGCCGTTTAAGATACAAAGCCATTTTGACTTGTTAGCCAATGAATTCGAATCTATAGCAGCGGAAAAAAAGTTACAGATTCGGTTTGCACCCTGTTCCTTATACCTCACCAGTGATAAGCAGGTGGTTGAACGAATATTGCGAAACTTTATATCGAATGCTATCCGATATACCGAACAGGGAAGGGTGCTGGTCGGCTGCCGAAGGCGCGAGACTTCAGTTGTTATCTCGGTTTACGATACCGGGATAGGGATTCAGCCCGATAAGACTCAAATTGTTTTTGAAGAGTTTCAGCAATTGAATAACCATAGTCGTGATCGAAGTAAGGGACTGGGGCTGGGGCTTGCAATTGTTCGCAGGTTAGCCGATTTACTGGAAGCGAAACTCTCGCTAAAAACGACAGCGGGGAAGGGGTCGGTATTTTCAATAGAGCTGCCGAGTTCTTCTGTTGAAGATATCACCCAATTAAATTTATCGGCCCCGGCGTCGACCGGTGAATTGTCCGGTAAGTTTGTTGTGATTGTCGAAGACGAGGTCGAAATAAGAGATGGCTTGAATTTGCTGCTGGACGGATGGGGTTGCGAGATTGAGGAGTTAAGCGGCGCGGGAGATGTTAAACGGGTGCTGTCGCAGTCACGAAAACCAGATTTAATAGTCACCGATTACCGATTGCCGGATCGCGAGACTGGCCTGGAAGTGATTAGGGAGATACATGATTTTTATCAGGACAGCACAATACCCGCCATCATTGTCACTGGCGATACCAGTCCCGACCGCATCAAACAGGTTGGAGATAGCGGTTTTGTCGTGCTGCACAAGCCGGTTCCCGGTGGTAAATTGCGAGCAACAATGAACTCTTTATTGCTGTCTATCTAGCCTTCTTGTTCCTGCTCAACAGTAACCCAGCCCTTTTGTAGTGCTATATGCACTGCGCGGGTACGATTTGAAACGCCGAGTTCTTTAAGAATAGCTGCCATATGCACTCTTACAGTCGATTCAGCCATATTCAGCAATTGGCCGATTTCCTTATTCGAATTGCCATGCGCCAGCTTTTGTAACACATTCAGTTGGCGAGGTGTTAGTGGGGCATCGCTGGTATCAACCGTTTTTGGGTAGGGATTGGCGGAGCTTGTCGACTGTCGAGAAAGAATCTCCGGCGGAATATAAATACCGCCCGACAAAACCAGTTTTAATGAGTTGATTAAAAGTTCGGCGCTGGTAGATTTCGGGATATATCCCTGGGCACCAATTTTTAGCATTTGCTCGACTTTACTGCTATCGTCGTTGCTGGAGATCACGACAACCGGTGTGGATGGTTGCATTTTTCTGATTTTTTCCAGTGCATTAATGTCGCTTATATCTGGTAGCCCAAGATCGAGCAGAATCAAATCCAGATCGGGGTTTTCTTTTATGTAAGGCAGTGCTTCACTGTAGCTGCTAGCATCGAAAACCTGAAGGTTATCGTCCAGTCGGGTTAATACCAGGTGCATCCCATCCCTAAAGAGGCTGTGGTCATCAACAAGCAACACTTTCATGATTATCGTATCTAATTATTATCTTAATGCATCTCCATTATGCACTAACTTTAGAGCGATTACCCTAAGCCATTAGGAATAGATAGCAAGAGCTGAGTCTGGTCAAATACGACGAGTATCAATGCCTTTTTCAGGGCCTTTCTTTTTAATGATCTGGCGCCACGCTGATCGAATTCATGCGGATTCCGAGCGGGCCACGGCTCAGGTAGAGTTCCAGAATTTCGCCATCGCGTTCAACTTCGACCGCTACCGACGCATTGATATCGCCGCCGGAAGTGGCGGTTCTTAGTTCGAAGCCACTATAGATGCGCTCATTGTCATAACTGATAATACGATCACCCGGCTGGATGCCCGCGCTACTGGCCTGCGAACTGTCCAGCACATTAGTAACTTCGACCCGGTTGGGCTGGCCTGATGCATAAAGATAAGCGTCGTAGGTGCTGTCGTTGAGCTGGTTTAAAAAAGCCTGACTGCTTTCTTCGACTTTCTGTAATTCCTCGCGGTATTTCTGTCTATCCCAGCTTTCACGGATCGACTGGTCGCGGAGAAACATGAGCTGCATTTCCTGTTGCTCAAAAAATACTTTGAGGTCATTTGCTTCAGCACTACTCAGTCCGCCGTCGATCAGCGCCTGGGTATTAAACCAGTCTTTTTCAGTGCTTTCAGGATGTGAGCTGGTGCTGGTTGGCTGACTGGACTGCTCTGAATATTGCAGTTGCCAGTTCTGCTCTAAAGCCGCGAGTTGCTTGCTCAGGCTGTCGAGCTGTTTTTGTAGCGATTGACGAGCGGTGATTTCATCCTGCAGTTGTTGCTGGAGTTGTCGGACCGCATGATTATCGGTTATCTGTACGGCTTTAGTTTCGGTATTGTCGAGTACAGACGTATTCTGAGTGATGGAGGTCTGAATCGGCTCATGTTTACTGGAACCGTCTTTAAGTAAAAAACCAACTGCCAGTCCGATTGTCAGGCTTGCCAGAATTATTAATAGAGGAGATTTCATATCGCCATAATAGCTGTTTATTGGTAGCTGTGGGCGACCTGGATTTTACAGGAGGACCAGCGTTTATTGTATTTTGAGGTAGGAATATCCTCGCCTTTGAAGTTCAGCAATCTGCACCACGCCCGAAGGTACGGCAACCACGCCCGGATACAGTTTGTCTGCGGGCAGATTAACTCCCGCCCGAGTAATCTCGCAAAGCTCCAGTTTTACTTCATGTACATTGTATAGCGATAGCATTCTGCCCCTGAGTTCATCACGCCGCTCGGCCAGGGCAGAATCTTCTGCAAACGGCGTTTGCTCGAGCTTATCATCTGTCAGGAAACGGATACCCTGCGCCACGAAAACGATGCGAATATCATAATCTATGAACTCATTCTGATAATGCGTCACCATATTATTGATACTGGTCAACATGGCGCTAAATCGACGGGGGTCGGCGTAATCCGCGTGATATACAACCTTGGCGATATCTTCTTCCGAGGCTTCATCCGCCCAAACCGCATGGCTGACAATTACCAACATTAGAGTTAAAGCAGAAAGTTTATTCAATACTGAGTATGTATATTTCATAGTTTTTCTCCGTGCTATCCAATCTGGAATATCGGAACGAAATGCGGATACCTGGATATTATATCCTGTGCGATAACCGGTGAGTTTGATAATACTGCCATGAGATTTTATGTCTAGTGATGTTCTGTTACACAAAACACGACGTTATTGGATTAGATCGACTGATGGTAGATAACGGATAATACTATCCTATTTATTTTTTCGGTTGTCTGTACATACGACTAAAACCGTGTCGGGCCAGGTCATGCCGAATCTCGCACGACTCCTCAGGGTCTACTCCTTACCTGGCAATCCATATAAAAATGCTTTAGCGATTGAAGCGCGCGATCTACTTGAATCAGCATCAATATTGGGGGTATCTGGTTTTTACTACTTTAATTCAATGGCCAGGATTATGCTTTATCAAATACCCCCTGGGTAGCAGGACAAAAAGTTTGCCCTGCTGCTTCATCAACCCCGCCAGTTTTTCGGCTTCGTCGCCCCGGCCCCAGAAAACATCGGCACGAACATGGCCTTTGATGGCCCCGCCGGTATCCTGTGCCAGCATGAGCGTGTTTAGCGGTGATTGTTGTTCGTCTGGCAGTGTGGTTTGCAACCATACTGGGGCACCTAAAGGAATGACACTACGGTCAACCGCAATACTCCGTCGAGGTGTTAGCGCTACGTTGAGAGAGCCAAGCGGCCCGTCTGCCTGTCCGTCTCTTAATTCGAAAAATATATAACTCGGATTTCTTGAGAGAACCTCATTCAGCCGGTTCGGGTTCGACTTTAACCAGTCCTTTATGGTAAAGAGCGTAACCTGATCTCTTTCCAGCTCTCCCATTTCAATCAATACCTTGCCTATCGATTGGTAGGGGTGACCGTTTTGCTCAGCGTAGCCCACCGCTGCGGTAGAACCGTCAGTGAGTTGTACTCGACCAGAGCCCTGGATATGCAGGAAAAACACATCCACTAAACTATCGACCCACAGAATCTCAGTGCCCTGAAGTAAATCCTCATTGTCATTCAGTTGCGCGCGATCGTAATAGGGCACTACCCTGTTGCCATCGAGCTTGCCGCGTAAACGCATGCTTTTCAGTTCGGGATAAATTTCGCCGAGATCGACGATCAGTAAATCCTTAGGTACCCCATAAAGTGGATAACGAAATACTTCGGAGCGTTGCCAACTGCCTTTTAACAAGGGCTCATAGTAGCCTGTGATCAAACCCTGGCTTTCGCCATCCTCTGCATAAACAGGCCGGACTTCGAAATGCGATTCAAAGAATTCTCTGACTTCGATATCGTTCAGGTCCTGACGGTTGTTGGCCAGATGACAAACTTCCTGCCATTGTTCGTGGCTGAGTTTCCGGCAGCTTTTAAGAAACCCCTGCCACATCTCACTTTGGTTGTCCGAAGTCCAGTTTTGAAGCTTCGACCATTCAACCGGATTACCTATGCCGGGTGGCCGTGTGGCACAGGCGCTCAACACTAAAGTAAGCACGACGATAATTAGCAGGTTTTTTTGCATGATGGGATTGTATTTTATATCAATGGCCCAACGCTTTAATCACTGCATCGGTCATTTCTCTGGTTGTCGCCGTACCACCGAGATCGGCTGGCATGATATCGCCAGCCGCAGTGACTGTTTCGATCGCCGACATCAAACGATCGGCAGAGTCCTTCTCACCGAGGTGTTCGAGCATCATCGAAGCTGACCAGAATGATCCTATCGGATTGGCAATACCTTTTCCCATGATATCGAAGGCGGAACCGTGAATCGGTTCGAACATCGATGGAAAATCACCTTCCGGGCGCAAGTTGGCTGTCGGTGCGATACCCAGGCTGCCCGATAGCGCAGCTGCCAGGTCGGATAAAACATCTGCGTGTAAATTACTCGCGACGATAACGTCCAGCGAAGACGGATCGAGTACCATTCGCGTAGTCATCGCATCGACCAGCATTTTATCGGTTTTCACATCGGGGTAATCTTGTTTAACACGTGCGAAGCAGTCGTCCCACATCACCATGCCGTGGCGCTGGGCATTCGATTTGGTCACCAGGGTTAGCTGTTTACGCGGTCGGCTGCGTGCCAGATCCAGTGCAAAACGCTGGATTCTCTCGACCCCGGCGCGGGTGAATACAGAGACATCCATCGCGACTTCTTCCGGAAAGTCACGGTGAGCCCGCCCGCCGACACCGGCGTATTCACCCTCGGAGT
>Ga0224506_10001879_pt1 | contig 14765 bp, 16 predicted proteins | sample SF_Jan12_sed_USG_2_FD_169108 | JGI IMG/M metagenome (GOLD analysis project Ga0224506, IMG submission 169108) | Sediment microbial communities from San Francisco Bay, California, United States - SF_Jan12_sed_USGS_8_1 | ecosystem: Environmental > Aquatic > Marine > Sediment | place: USA... | reverse complement strand
CAGACCACCGCCTAACGCTCGGTCAAGCTCGGCAATTCCGGTTTTTGTGCGGGGCGGGGTTTTGCCGCCACCTTCAAGCCCGACAAATTCAACTTTGCGACCTTTCGCGCCGCCCAACCCCTTGGGCGCGCTTTCAGGGGCGGCTTCTTCTGAAATGGTGTTCCATGCCCCGCAGGCATCGCAACGCCCTGACCACTTGGTGGTTTCGGCGCCGCAGTCTTGGCAAACGTATCTGGTTTTTGCTTTGGCCAATTTTGATTACTTTTTTGTTATGCCCGAACCGCCATTTTAATTGGCCCTTCGGCACGCCCGTGGATGAACTGATCTACATATTCGTTGTCGGAATGGTCGATATCTGCGACCGGGCCGGCCCAAATTATTTTGCCGTGATAAAGCATGGCAACACGGTTTGCAATTTTGCGCGCTGAGGCCATGTCATGGGTAATGGAAAGGGCGGTTGCGCCTACTTCGCGGGTGACCTTTACAATCAGGTCGTTAATTACGTCGGCCATAATCGGGTCTAGCCCGGTGGTCGGTTCGTCAAAAAATATTATTTCCGGGTCGGCGCAAATGGCGCGGGCCAAACCAACACGTTTTTGCATGCCGCCGGAAAGTTCGGCCGGAAACAAATCCGCCACGTCCGATATTAAACCCACTTGGGAAAGTTTCTGGATGGCAATTTCTTTGGCCTCAACCCGGTTTACGCGTTTTTCCGCCAAAATACCAAAGGCAACGTTTTCCCACACCGGCAATGAATCAAACAATGCCGCGCCTTGGAACAGCATGCCGAATTTATTGTTTATCCGTTCGCGCTCAGACGCCCCCATGCGGGTTACTTCTTCGCCATCAACCTTGATTGACCCGCTATCGGGTCTAAGTATGCCAAGAATGGATTTAAGCATTACCGATTTGCCGGTACCCGACCCGCCAATAACCACAACGCTTTCACCGGGGGCTACGTCCAAATTCACTCCGTCTAAAACCACCTTGCGCCCGAACGCTTTTTTAACGCCGCTTAGGCTTATTTTTGGGTTTGTTGAAGATGTTGCGTTCATTTATTTTTTTCCGGCCCTTATTTGGCAAAAAACATTTCGGTCAAGATGTAATCAAACGAAAGAATAAGTATGCACGCAGACACCACCGCATTGGTGGTGGCGGTGCCGACCCCTTGGGCGCCGCCGCGTGAATTGTAACCGTGATAACAACCCATCAATGTAACAATAAAACCAAACACCGCCGCCTTGACCAAACCTGATGTAACATCTTCAAAGGTTAAAAAGTTCCAGGTGTTTTGCAGGTAATTAGACGGGTTAAAGCCAAGCTTATAAACCGCGACCATGTACCCACCAAAAACGCCAATAATGTCTGCGACCAAAACCAAAAGCGGAAACATGGTGATACCGGCAATAAGGCGCGGTGCGACCAAATATTTCATCGGGTTGGTGGAAAGGGTGGTTAGCGCATCTATCTGTTCGGTAACGCGCATGGTGCCGATTTCGGCGGCCAAGCTGGCCCCAATGCGCCCGGCAACCATAAGGCCCGCTAACACGGGGCCTAGTTCACGGGTGATGGATAAAACCACAACGTTGGCAATTGCCCCTTCGGCGGAAAAACGCGCAAAACCGGTATAGCTTTGCAACGCCAAAACCATGCCGGCAAAAACCGCGGTTAGGCCGACAACTGGCAGGGAATAATAACCAATGTCCATCATTTGGTGTAAAATTATGCGCGGATAAAACGGCGGGCGCACCGCGTGGCTGATGCCCGAAACCATAAACGTGGTTAGCTTGCCTGCGGCTTCAAGAAAGGCAATAAAAACGCTACCGATTTTTTGTAATCCAGCCAATGGGTTCATTTTATTTATCCGTTCCGCCTACATAAACCCGACCATAACGTGGCCCAAGGTTGGTAAGTATTTCATAGCCGATTGTACCTGCGCGCGCCGCCATATCATCAACCGGGTTGTTGGGGCCGATTAAATCCACCAACGCACCGACGTGAGCAATATTTTCGGGAACGGCAGAAACGTTGATGGTAATTAAATCCATTGAAACACGCCCCACATAAGGTGCCGGATATTCGCCCACATAGGCAACGCCATTGTTGCTTAGGGAACGCAAAATACCATCGGCATAACCGGCGGCTATGGTGGCAATTAGCTCTTTCCCGGCCGCCTTGTGGGTCGCACCATAGCCAACGGTTTGGGGGGTGTCAATTTCACGAACCTGCAGGATTTTCCCTTGCAGGCGAACGACTTGGGCCATGGGGTTGGCTTTTTCCGGTGTCGGGTTGACCCCGTAAAGGGCAACACCGGGGCGGACCATTTCCATGTGGTATTCGGGCCCTAAAAACACCCCCGATGAATTGGCGATAGATGTGCGCACACCGCCCAGCCCGCCAATCGATGAAAGGGCATTTTTGAAGCTTGTCAGCTGTTCTTGGTTCATGGGGTTTTTTTGTTCATCACTGCACGCTAGGTGGCTCATCACCAATGAAATATTTACCCCCGAAAGTAAATCTGGGTTTTTAGCAATCGCCCCAACATCACCCGCCCCAAGGCCAAGGCGGTTCATGCCGCTATCAAGGTGAAGTGCCGCAGGTGCGTTCAGGCCAGAGCTATTTGAAAATTTTTTCCAAACGGAAATGTCTTCTAGCGAATTTAAAACCGGGCTTAAGGCATGATGCACAAGGTCGTGTTCGTTGCCGCCAATCGGGCAACCAAGGATAAATATTTCTGCATCATCACCCATGACCGAGCGCAATTCAATGCCTTCGTCAATGCTTGCAACAAAAAACGTTTTGCAACCCGCAACGCCCAAGGCAACACCCACATGGCGGGCATCAAGGCCGTAACCCCTGGCTTTTATTACCGCACCAACAGCACAATTTTTGGATTTGCTTACCATGGTTTGATAGGTGCGCCAGTTTTTCTGTAACGCGCCCAAATCAATGCTAAGGATGGCACCGGCGTGCCTTAAAGCAGCGTTTTCAATCGAACTGTCGGGGCTATGGTTTTCATGTTTTTTGGCCATGGCATTATTCGTTACCGCCGTCATATCGGTTATCGTAATCGTTATGATAGGGGTCAAGGTCGGCAAAGCGGGTGAATTCACCGATGAACGCCATTTTCACGTCACCAATTGGGCCGTGGCGTTGCTTGGCAATAATAACGTCTGCGGTATTTTTTACCCGTTTCAATGTGTCTTCCCAGCGACCTTCGCGTTCGGCAAATTTGGAAACGTCTTCATCGGCGCGGTGCGATGGTTTTTTGCGTTCAAGATAATATTCTTCACGGTAAATAAACATGACCACGTCGGCATCTTGTTCGATAGAGCCCGATTCACGCAAATCAGAAAGCTGTGGGCGGGGCGGGTCGCGCTGTTCGACCGCACGGCTAAGCTGCGAAAGCGCAATAACCGGAACTTCTAATTCCTTGGCCAGTGTTTTTAGGCCACGGGTAATTTCGGAAACTTCCTGGACGCGGCCATTATCGCGCGAGCCGGGGTTAGCGGAAATAAGTTGCAGATAATCCACCACAATAAGCCCAAGGTTATGTTTGCGTTTAAGCCTGCGTGCACGGGTGCGAATTGCACTGATTGAAAGGGCGGGGGTATCGTCAATAAACAATGGCATGCGGTTTATGGAATTGCTTATGGTTGCAAGCCTGACAAATTCATCGTTGGAAAGAAGCCCTTTGCGCATTTTATCCGATGATAGCTCAACCTGCTCCGATAAAATACGCGCGGCCAATTGCTCGGCAGACATTTCTAACGAGAAAAACCCGACAACCGCACCTTCTTCGCCCGCTGATTTAAAATGTGAATAGGCAGCGTTGTAGGCAATGTTGGTGGCAAGTGCGGTTTTGCCCATGGATGGGCGCCCGGCCAGAATTAACAAATCTGATTTATGTAACCCACCCAGCATCTGGTCTAAATCTTTTAAGCCCGTGGTGACACCCGCCAGCGCGCCTTCGCGTTTGTGTGCGGTTTCGGCCATGCGCAACGCATCAAGAACAGATTTCTGGAAATCCTGAAAACCGCCCTCGTAATTTCCTTCGGTTGCCAAATCATACAAATGTTGTTCGGCCATTTCGATTTGTTGGGTTGCGGTTACATCGACGCCGGGGTCGAAGGCTTCGTTTACTATGTCTTCGCCCAGATGAATAAGTTCACGTTTCAGGTGCAGGTCATAAATGATGCGCCCGTATTCGCCCGAATTGATAATGGTAACCGCGCTACCGGCCAGCTCGGCCAGATAATTGGTTCCACCAATAGATGAAAGCACTTCATCGGTTTCAAACAGTGGTGCCAGCGATACGTAGTTGGCGATTTGTCCGCGATCAATCAGTGTGCGACAGGTTTCAAAAATGCGTCCGTGTTCGGGTATGGCAAAATGTTCGGCCATAAGAAATTCCGCCACCCGTTCAAACGCGCGGTTGTCGGTGATGATTGCGCCCAGCAAGGCTTTTTCCGCCTCAATGTTATAGGGCAGGGTGCGAATGGCCGGTTCATTGTTTGACCCGCCAAAACTTGAATCGCCTGATCTGGCCTCGGCAAGGCGTATGGTATTATCTGTGCTCATGGGCGTACTCTAAGGCAAAACAAGTTACCCACAGGCAGCTAATAACCTTAATGGTGGGGCTTGTTGTGAAATAAATGTTCAATAAATAATAGACCGATTCGGGGCATTTGTGCCGAGGACAAAAAAATCGGCGCCCGGTTTTATGCCAGGGCGCCGATTTGGTCGTTTTTTGCCTTAAATGACGATGTTTTTAGGCTTTTTCGCCTTCGTCGGTGGTTTCAGCGCCTTCGCCTTCTTCGGCGGCGGTCTCTTCTTTTATTTCTTCGAGAACGCTTTCTTCGAATACGGCTTCTAGCTCAGGCGCGGCCTTTACCTCAGGCTCGTCTTCGCCAACAACGGCTTTGCCGGTTTTGGCCTGAATTTTGGCTTCTTCGTCGGTGCGTGCCACGTTGATGATTACCTTGACCGAAACTTCCGGGTGCAGGGCGCAACGCACATCATAAAGACCCAATTCTTTGATGGGGCTGGCAAGACCGATTTGTCCGCGGTCTACGGTAAAACCTGCATCGGTAAGTGATGTTGCGATATCGCGCGCGTTGACCGAACCATAAAGGTGTCCCGCTTCGCCCGCTTGGCGGATAAGAACAACAGATGTGCCTTCCATCTTGGCGGCAACTTTGCTGGCTTCTTCTTTATGTTTAAGGTTTTCAGCCTCAAGCTGTACACGCTGGGCTTCAAAAACCTTTTTGTTTGCGTCCGTCGCGCGCAATGCCTTTTTTTGCGGCAACAAGAAATTGCGGGCAAAGCCGGTCTTGACCTTTACCACATCGCCCATCTGTCCAAGTTTCTCAACACGTTCGAGCAAGATAACGTCCATCTTTAATTCCTCCTAGCCTTCTAGCGGCTTAACTATTCGCCGGCGAAGGCCGACCCATTGTTCTATAATTCCAATTGCACCAATCACCAGTGCAAACCACCCGGTGGCAAGCGTAACCACATAAATCAATCCCAGCAGCACACCGGGAAACCTTAAACTACCGGCCAGCACATGAACCACGGCAAGTCCCAAAAAGAAATAAGGCATTGCTACAACCACAAATAAATTGCGGCCTAAATACCCAACCTCTCCGGGGCCGAGCAATGCCAACAAGGCACTACCAACCAAGGCCCATGATGGCCAATCAGGGAGCGTTAGCTCCTTAATTCGTGGGCTTGGTCTAAGGTTTTTTCTTCCCTTTACCAACAGCCCCTGAGCGAAAATAGAATTAACGCCCAGCATCAAAACCCAAAATGCACCCACCATGCCGGGAAAAAAATCCGCTAACACTTTGGTTGCATCAAGACGCACTTTTGCGTCTTGATTTGGGGCTATTATTTCAAACAGCCCCGAAATGTATTCAACGACGGCCCCTTTGAGGTCGCCCCCGGTTAGCAAAGACGCACCGACCATGTACACGCAGGCAACAATCGCAATCCAAACGATTATACTCCCTGCCGGAAGCCACCCCTTATCAGGATTGGGTTCCGCTTTAACATGGCCTGCGTCATAACTGCGCGGGCGTACCGGTAATCCCGGTACATCGGCCTCGCGGCCGGGTAATTCTTCGGCAACATCAATGCCGTTTTTGGCAATTGCCGGATCAGACTTGCTTAGCGCCAGAAACGATATAGCCCAAGAAGGCAAACCGTGTAGCAGTGCGAACATTGCACCACCGGCCAAACCAAGCCCAAAACTTATCAGCGTTCCCGCCCCGGCGGATATTAGTGCCGCCCGGTGGCCCAACCCCAGCCCCACCAGAAGTATCGGCAGTGGAACCAGATAGACCAGAAAGAAAACGCTAACCGCGCTTCCCGACAAAAATGCCAGCGAAAGCATGGCGCTTACCAATCCGGCAATAATGGCGATGAGTACGTGTTTTGAATCCATCCTCATCTGCCTATCACCAACCCCCCTCAATCTTGAGGGGTAGCTCAATCACTTTACAACATAAGGCAAAAGACCAAGAAAGCGTGCCTGCTTGATAGCCTTTGCAAGCTCACGCTGCTTTAGTGCCGAAACTGTTGTGATGCGCGAAGGAACAATCTTTCCACGCTCGGAAACATAACGACCGAGAAGTCTTGTATCGCGAAAATCAATCTTTGGTGCACCTTCACCTGAAAACGGGCAGCTTTTACGGCCGCGGAAAAATGGTCTACGTCCCATTATGCATCTCCCCTGTCAGAAAAGCCGCCGCCAAAGCCGCCGCCAAAGTTGTCATCGCGCTCAAAGCCGCCCCTACGTGGACGGTCATCACGACTAGGTTTTTGCATCATAACGCTGGGCTCGGTGTCCAGTTCGTCGGTGCGAAGCGTAAGGTGACGAAGAAGATCTTCGTTAAGACGCATCTGGCGTTCCATTTCTTGAACGGTAGCAGCCGGAGCATCGATGGTGAGTTGAAGATAGTGGCCTTTGCGGTTTTTCTTGATGCGATAGGCCAGGGATTTAAGGCCCCAGTATTCTGTTTTAGCAACCTTGCCACCACCATTTGTGATTACACCGGCAAATTTTTCTGCCAATGCTTCAGCCTGCTGGTTGGACAAGTCCTGACGCGCAATAAGCACGCTTTCGTAATAAGGCATTATATGTCTCCTTCCGGATTATCTCATCCCGTTCGTCTCATGCCTGTATCGAGACTAAGGGGCATAGCCGGGAAGACTTCTCCCCGGCAAGGAGTTGAAGGCGCGAAATATACCCATTCGCGGCCTAAATGCAAGCGTGTAGCGGGGGTTTATTGCGTCAAAACGCAACTATTTGACCAAATGGCGTTTTTGCGGGCAGGAATGGCGGGTTTATACCGCTTTGTTGTTATCGTTACCGTCTTTTTTGTTTTTTGAAAAAGCAAACAAAAACAATACGATAACGCTAAAAACGGTAAATAATCCGACCACTATGGTGAATGCTATTTCGGTCATTGTTATCTTATAGCAATTTCTGGGCAAAAAATCATCAGGTGTTTATTGTTATGGGGGCTTGGGAATTTGGTTATTTTGCCTTGAACTGTGACTTTGGGGCGTGTATCCCTCGGGCCATAGAGTGAATTCTTGGACATTAATGTCCTCAGGGCTTTAGGCTAAAGAAATAACAAGGAATCCAATCGTATGACCCGTGCATTAGTATTTCCCGGACAAGGTTCCCAGTCTGTTGGAATGGGCAAGGCGCTATATGATGGGTTTGCTTCGGCCAAAGCGGTTTTTGATGAAGTTGACGAGGCACTGGGCGAAAAGCTTTCAAGCATTATTTTTGACGGCCCCGAAGACCAACTGACACTTACGCACAATACCCAACCGGCACTTATGGCCGTTTCAATGGCGGCGTTCAGGGTAATGGAAGAAAAAGGTTTTGATTTAAAATCGGGCGCTTCGTTTGTTGCCGGGCATTCGCTTGGCGAATATTCGGCGCTGGCGGCAAGTGGTGCGTTTTCCATAACGGTTGCGGCAAAGCTTTTGCGTACACGCGGCTTGGCAATGCAAAAAGCGGTTCCGGTTGGCGTTGGTGCGATGGCCGCACTTTTGGGTCTTGATTGGGATCAGGCAAAAGAAGTGTGCGATAAAGCAGCAAGTGGCGACGAAATATGTTCGCCTGCTAATGATAATGCGCCTGGGCAGGTTGTTGTATCTGGCACAAAACAAGCGGTTGAACGCGCAGGCGAAATAGCAAAAGAAATGGGCGCAAAGCGCGCAGTGATGCTACCGGTTTCCGCGCCATTTCATTGTTCGCTAATGGCTGATGCCGCAGATGCAATGAAGGACGCGTTACAAGAAGCCGAGATAAAATCACCAATTATTCCGTTGATTGCCAACGTAACCGCCGCACCAGTTAGCGATGTGGATGAAATTCGTGACCTTTTGGTTCGTCAGGTTACCGGCACTGTTCGTTGGCGCGAAAGTGTTCTGGCCATGAAAGAATTTGGGGTCAGTCAATTGGTTGAAGTTGGCGCGGGAAAGGTTTTATCAGGTCTTGTCAGGCGCATAGACGCCGAGCTTTCCGGTATTTCGTTAGGCGGGCCTGAAGATATCGACCAATTTATAGCCGGCCTGTAGGCTGGTGCGCGGACTTTAATTAAGGGGTGAATAAAATGTTTGATCTTAGCGGCAAAAAAGCACTCGTAACCGGCGCTTCGGGTGGCATCGGTGGGGCCATCGCCCGCACACTACACGCCAATGGCGCAGAGGTTGTTCTTTCCGGAACCCGCAAAGAAGCACTTGATGCTTTGCAAAAAGAACTGGGCGAACGCACACACGTTTGCGTTGCACGCCTTGGCGAAGAAGGTTCAGCAGAAAAGCTTATAACCGATGCGCATGAAGCAATGGGCGGTCTTGATATTTTGGTAAATAATGCGGGCCTAACACGCGATACGCTTGCCATGCGAATGAAAGACGAAGACTGGCAAACTGTTATTGACGTAAATCTTACATCGGCTTTTAAGCTTATCAAGGCATCGTTAAAAGGCATGATGAAGCAACGCTCGGGACGCATCATCAATATAACGTCGGTGGTTGGGGTTACCGGAAACGCCGGACAAGCCAATTATGCCGCATCCAAAGCCGGACTGATTGGCATGAGCAAATCATTGGCCCAAGAAGTGGCCAGTCGGGGCATAACGGTTAACTGTGTGGCTCCGGGTTTTATAGTTTCACCCATGACCGATTCCCTTAATGATGAGCAAAAAGCTGCAATTACAAACAATATCCCATCTGGCACCATGGGCACGCCCGAAGATATTGGTGCGGCTGTGGCCTATCTTGCCAGTAGCGAATCGGGCTATGTAACGGGCCAGACCCTTCATGTTAATGGCGGGCTGGCAATGATTTGACCGGGCATATTGGCTTGGTAAAAAATGGGGATAAACAGGGGTTTTGTATGCTGGTTTTGCCGTATAAAGTATGATAGTTAGCTCTACGATTTACTAATTTCTGGCGCTATAGTTAGGCCATGTATCTAATGATAACTTTAAGTTTGGTTCATGGTTTCTAGTTTTCTTTTTAACAACCTTTATATTTGAGGATTACAATTATGAGTGATGTCGCAGAACGTGTAAAAAAGATCGTCGTTGAACATCTTGGTGTTGACGAAACAAAAGTTGTTGAAGGCGCAAGCTTCATTGACGACCTTGGTGCCGACAGTCTTGATACCGTTGAGCTGGTAATGGCTTTCGAAGAAGAATTTGGATGCGAAATCCCCGATGACGCAGCAGAAAAAATTCTGACAATTAAAAACGCTATCGATTTTATCAGCGCTAATAGTTGAGATGACGGAGTTTTAGGATAATCAAAGCATCCGAATAGTTTCTCGGTGCTTTTTATCTTTTTGTTCAGGGTCGTTTATTTTGGCCCTATCTTGTGAAGGGCGTAACCCATGAAGAGTGTTGCCATGAGGCGTGTAGTTGTAACCGGGGTTGGTGTTGTTTCACCGCTCGGTAATGGCGTTAAGACAACATGGGACAGGCTGATTGAATCTAAATCCGGCATCGGAATAATCGAAGATTTTGATGTTAGCGATATAGCCGCAAAAATTGCCGGTCAGGTGCCTCTGGGTAGCGGGGCCGGCGAATTCAATTTTGATGATTACGTAACGCCCAAGGAACGGCGCCGGGTTGATGATTTTATCGTTTATGGTATTGCCGCCGCCGAAGAAGCCATCAAAGATTCCGGATGGGAATTAAAAACCGACGAAGATGCCTTTACCACTGGCGTTTTGATAGGTTCCGGCATTGGCGGCCTTAAAACCATTAATGATGGCGCAATCACGGTAGATTGTGAATCCGGTGGCGGCCCGCGCAGGCTTTCACCGTTTTTTATTCCGGCAAGCCTTATCAATCTTATTTCCGGCCATGTTTCCATTAACCATGGCTACAAAGGGCCCAACCATGCGGTGGTCACTGCATGTTCTACCGGTGCGCATGCAATCGGTGATGCCGCCCGTCTTATTCAGTGGGGTGATGCCAACGTAATGGTAGCAGGCGGGGCAGAGGCCGCCGTGTGCAGATTGGGTTTGGCCGGCTTTGCTTCGGCCAAGGCTTTAAATACCAGTTTTAATGACCGCCCGACCGAAGCATCGCGCCCGTGGGATCGTGACCGCGCCGGTTTTGTCATGGGCGAAGGTGCGGGCGTGGTTGTTTTGGAAGAATATGAACACGCCAAAAAACGCGGCGCAAAAATATATGCAGAAATTGCAGGTTACGGTATGTCGGGCGACGCCCACCACATAACCGCGCCAACACCGGATGGTGATGGGGCCTATCGTTGCATGCGCGCCGCCATGAAACGCGCGGAAATGAACCCCGAAGACATTGATTATGTAAATGCCCACGGCACCTCAACCATGGCTGACGTAATTGAACTGTCTGCGGTAAAGCGCGCATTTGGTAATGCGGTTAACGACATTTCCATGTCATCAACAAAATCCGCTATCGGTCACCTTTTGGGTGCGGCCGGTGCGGTTGAGGCAATATTTTCAATATTGGCGGTAAACAACGGTATTGTTCCGCCAACCCTTAATCTTGAAAATCCGGATGAAGGCTGTGATATCGATCTTGTTGCCAAGGTCGCAAAACAGCGTCCGGTGCGTGCCGCGTTATCCAATTCGTTTGGGTTTGGCGGAACAAACGCTTCGTTGATTTTCAAGAAAGTCGATTAAGCGGAGTGCGCCAATGAAGCGCGCCCTTATTTTAATTTTCATTTTTATATTTGTGCCGTTTATGGTCGTTAGCACCGCATGGCTATGGATGGGAACCAAGGTGGTTAACCCGGGGCCCAGCGTTAATGATGTGCGCATTATCATAAAACCCGGATATGGTGTTTCGCAAATAGCATCAGAGCTTGAACGCTCGGGCGTGATTGACAGCCAGCTGGTATTTAAACTGCGCGCCCGCCTGACCAATACCCACAAAACCCTTAAAGCCGGTGAATATAATTTCCCCGCACACGTTAGCATTGGCGGGGCGTTGCAATTGCTTAAAAGCGGCAACACCGTAGTCAGGAAACTAACAATTCCCGAAGGACTGTATGCGACAGCGATAATTGATTTGGTGATGGCGGCAGACGGGCTGGAAGGCGATATTAAAAATATTCCATCCGAGGGCGTGTTGTTGCCGGAAACATACCATTATTCGTGGGGTGATAGCCGCCAAGGATTAATCAACCGCATGGAAGAAGATATGATTTCGTTGCTGGACCGACTGTGGGCAGAACGCAAAGAAAATACATTTGTAAAATCCATAGATGAAGTTTTAATTCTGGCTTCAATCGTTGAAAAAGAAACCGCAATTGATGCAGAGCGTTCACGCATTGCCGGGGTGTTTATTAATCGGCTTAAAAAGGGAATGCGCCTGCAATCCGACCCAACGGTTGTCTATGCAATTACCAACGGGCAAGGCGAAATGGGGCGCGAATTAACCCGTAACGATTTGGCGGTGGAAAGCCCATTTAATACATATCGCAATAAAGGCCTTCCCCCGGGGGCCATTGCCAACCCGGGCAAAGCTTCGATTGTTGCCGTGTTGGCGCCAATTGATACGGATGAGCTTTATTTTGTTGCAGATGGCACAGGTGGGCACGTATTTGCCCGAAGCCTAAAGGAACACAACCAAAACGTAGCAAAATGGCGAAAGTTAAAGCGTGCAAATCAGGGGCAATAACCCATCCTATAAGCTTTTTTGCCGTGACTTAAGGGGTTATAAGTTAAATATAGAATCGAAGCTTGGCTATCTTGTCTAGCTTCGGGCCGGGAGATACAGATTGAACATATCCTCGATGACAGGATTTGCTACCAGCGAAGGCAGCAACGAAAAGTGTGCATGGAACTGGGAAGGCAAAAGCGTCAACGCCAAGGGCCTAGACGTGCGCCTTAAACTTCCGCGCGGTTTTGATTTTCTTGAAGTGAAAATCAGGGAAAGCGTGAACAAACAATTCAAGCGGGGAAGCATTTATATAAACCTTGATGTTTCTTGGGTTGTCGCCAATGCCGGGGTTGCGCTTAACAGTGATGGGCTGGAAAGTATCTTAAGCGCGCTTGTAACGCTTCAGGAAAAAGCTAATGCAAAGGGGCTTGAGCTAAGCCCGCCAACCCCAGACGGCATACTGGCTTTAAGGGGTGTTTTAGAGCAAAGCGATGAACAGGTTGGCGATGAAGAACGCCTTGGCCTAGAGAAAGAATTGATGGCCAGTTTTGATATCATGGTGGCGCAATTGCTGGAAAGCAGAAACCGAGAAGGTGAAAAGCTGGCCGATATTTTAACAGAACAAATAAATCTAATTGAAAAATTAAGCAATAATGCAACAAAGGTTGCGGCAACACAGCCAGATGCTATTAGAGCCAGGCTGAAAGAGCAGGTCGAGACATTGATGGCAGATGTATCTGGCATTGATGAAGCAAGGCTGGCCAGTGAAGCAGCATTATTGATGACAAAAGCAGACATTCGTGAAGAACTAGACAGGCTTTCGTCCCACGTGTCTGCGGCCAAGGTCCTGCTTGGTGAAAGCGCGCCTGTGGGCAGACGGATGGATTTTCTTTGCCAGGAATTCAACCGTGAAGCCAATACCCTTTGCTCTAAATCATCAGATGTAGAATTGACCAATATCGGTCTTGAGCTAAAATCAGTAATTGAACAATTCCGCGAACAGGTGCAAAACATAGAATAATGAGCGATCCAAAAAACATTAAACGCCGTGGTCTTATGCTGGTTCTTTCCTCGCCTTCGGGTGCCGGAAAAACAACAATTTCACGTGAATTATTAAAACGTGAACCGGACCTTTCCATGTCGGTTTCGGCAACCACCCGCGAACCGCGCACGGGCGAGATTGATGGAAAAGATTATTTCTTTATTTCAAAAGAAAAATTCCATCAAATGGTTGAAAATGACGAATTTCTTGAACACGCTACGGTGTTTGAAAATTCATACGGCACACCGCGCGGCCCGGTCGAAGCCGCACTATCCGCCGGCAAGGATGTTTTGTTTGATGTTGATTGGCAGGGCACGCAACAATTGCGCGACAGGGCCAAAAATGATTTGGTTAGTATTTTTATTTTACCGCCATCAAAAGAAGAACTGGAAAATCGCCTGCGTACGCGCGCACAAGATCCGGATGATGTTATTTCAAAGCGCATGGCCAAGGCTTCGGGCGAGATGTCGCATTACGATGAATACAATTATATTGTTGTGAATGTTGATGTTGAGGATAGCGTTCATGAAGTGCAATCCATATTAACGGCAGAGCGCCTACGCAAAGACCGTCGCGAAGGGTTGCATGGGTTTGTTCGCGTTTTATGTGGCGATGACGAATAGCTGATTTTAAAAAAACCTGTCCATTACCAATATAAACGCTATCCACCACATTATTATGGCAATTGTTCCATCTAAAATACGCCAAGTAATCGGTGTATTGAACAGTGGCGCTAGTTTTCCCGCACCATAAGCAAGCGCATAAAACCAAATAAACGATGCCATCACCCCGCCACCAATAAACCACGCCCGATCCGGCCAATCATGTTGTCCAGAAATACCGCCAAGCAACACGACCGTATCTAAAAATGCATGGGGATTAAGTAAACTAAACCCCAAAGCGGTCAAAATGGCAAATTTTACTGTCATTGGTTTTGCGGAAACATTTTCAACCGATAATGTTTCCTTATGAAGGGCGCGGCGAAAGGCAAGTACGCCATAAACCCCCAGAAAAATTGCGCCACCAATGGCCGCCACATTGCCAAGCCACGGCGTGGATGCAATTATGGTTCCGACCCCAAGCCCGCCAACAAGAATAAGAAATGCATCACTAAGAAAACACACGCTGGCAACAATGAAGTGTTTATCGCGTTTAAGTCCTTGACGTAAAACAAAGGCATTTTGCGACCCGATGGCGATTATTAACCCAGCCCCAAGCGCAAGTCCTTGAAAAAAAACCTCGATTGGAAATATCATCTTAAGATTTTCCCGCAAATGCTCGCGCAAGATTGGCAAAATCTTCCACTGATAATTCTTCGGCGCGCGATGTCTCGCTAATGTCCAAAGATTCAAGGTTTAACCCAAGAGGTTTTAGGGATTGGCGCAACATTTTGCGTCTTTGCCCGAATGCGGTGGCAACAACGTGCTCCATCGCATCCCAGCTGGCGGGTGCTAGTGGCTGGGCGCGTGGTTTTAATGTAACAACGGTTGAGACAACCTTGGGCGGCGGGGTAAATGCCTTGCGATCAATATTGAATTCGCATT
>Ga0224506_10001878_pt1 | contig 14768 bp, 14 predicted proteins | sample SF_Jan12_sed_USG_2_FD_169108 | JGI IMG/M metagenome (GOLD analysis project Ga0224506, IMG submission 169108) | Sediment microbial communities from San Francisco Bay, California, United States - SF_Jan12_sed_USGS_8_1 | ecosystem: Environmental > Aquatic > Marine > Sediment | place: USA... | reverse complement strand
CAATGAGAGGTATGACAGTTTTCTCTCTATCAGTTGGCTGAGTACCACAAACAACTATTTCTGCACTGTAACCTCTTGTTGCAGCCACCTTCACCGAAGGAGCGTTTTCAGGCATACAAATTACCGCTTTAATTCCAAGAAGTTTAGCAGCCAAGGCAAGTGCTTGCGCATGGTTTCCAGAGGAATGTGTTATTACCCCTTTCCTCTTCTGTTCCAAAGATAATTGTGACAAGGCGTTAAAGGCCCCTCTAAATTTGAAGGATCCAGTTTTCTGAAAATTCTCGCACTTTAAGAAACATTCACTATCAGTTATCTCATTGAGCGTTGAAGAGGTCATTACAGGAGTGGAATTAACGATTTCTTTTATTCGTTCATAAGCTGCTTCTACCTCTTTGAACATTTGAATCAAGAAAGAACCATCACAGTTACTAAATAAATTAACCTGTATGCATGCAAATGTCAACTCAGACCATGACTTGCCAATTCTTGAAGCTTTTCCATGTGTTTTCTGTGGTCGTAGATCCACGATTTATCTTTGAAGAATTCGTATGGAATAGTTTGTGCTTTCTTTCTTGAAGGGTCCTCGATTGAGTAATCATAACTTTTCAATTGGCCATTTCTAATTAGTTTTGGTAGACTATCTGTTAAACCTCTAAATTCTTCTCTGGGGAGGTATATATGGACAAATAAAGCGTTTTTTCCGAAGATTTTACCTATGCTACGCACAAAAGGTTTGTCTTTAAGCGAAAGGGCAAATCTAGCCATGAATTCCTTATCATGGAAGTCGAATCTAAAGCAGTAACTATCAGATAGAGCTTCAAAGTGTGGCAGGAAAACCACATAGCCTTCGATAAGGCCTTTCGCAATCACGTGGTTTTTGAAGTGATATTGCACTGTTTGTGGGGATACAGCTAACAGTTTCGCTATATCGCATAGTTCACATTCTGCGTTCTTCTGTAACTCTTTCAAAACAATAACATCAATTCTATCCGCTTTTTGTGGATAGCTCTCTGACTCCACAAGTGTATTAGGAAGCGAGGTTCCTTGGCTTGGGATGTCCTTAATCCATTTGTCCCATTTGAAAGCCCACCGTCCTGATTCATGGTCATACCAATTGTCGGTTAGGTTTAACGTTTGTATGCAGGTGGACCAGTACAGATTGATGCTCTGCGCTATACCGAGTTTCTCTATTCGCTCAACAAACTGCTTGAACTGCTCCGTGTGATCTTTTGGAATACCATATATTCCATAGAAACTTTCAGGTGCGTCGTAGCGTGCAGTTAAGTATAGCCAATATCCGTTCGCTTTCATGGATTCCCAAAGTAGTTGTTCACGCCCAGGGGCCGCTTTAGCGAAAACGAAGGCTTTCTTAAGGCCGATAGAAGTGTGGTAAACGCTCACTTGTAGAAGTAAAGAAAAATGGGATTTTAGAGCTTTTATTCTGTCCCGTACCGTTGGTGTTGGCACTTTTATTCTCTCGGCGAGCTTAGATATATTTCTTGGGCCGTAAACTCCCAGTGCTTCTAAGATTTTTATGTCGAGAGAGTCGAGTTGTTTCCGCATTTCAAAGTCTCTCGCTTCACAGATATCCAACAATTCATCAACGTTGTCGGGTGTTGTTATTAAAGTTGTGCTTAGGGTCTGGGCCAACCGCCACCTATTTCATCGCCTCCCTCCGGTTGCGTTCCGATGTTTGCAATGTAACCATCATGTACTATATGCGTAGACGCTGTGCAACCATTTCCTTCAGCTGCATTCAGTGTCACCATTACCACATTGCAGACTATCGCCGTACCCAAAAGGCACAAAACAAATAAAACCTTTAGATTCATGATTATGTCACCTCCTCTTTTGTTTTTTGACGCAGAGGTTTGGAATGTTACATAGTAAAACTTAAAAGCTATGAAGTTGCACTACTGATAATCCATGCTGATTGGAGCTATCTCTCTTACTGCAGGGTGAGTGGGCTGTTTAGAGGCATGCATAAACATAGAACCTTACAGTTGTCACGTTCCATGCTCATGCATACAGCCATGAAGGAAGTTGTGTCAGATGGCTAAACCTTCAGTTAAGTCATCATCCAAAGCTGTTGTAGACTTGACCGAGAAAACGTCGATACGAGTTTTGCACGTAGACGACGAAGCAGGGTTCCTGAAAGTTTCGAAACAGTGTTTAGAGATGCAGGGAGCATTCCAAGTGGACACTGCATCTTCTGTTGAAGAAGCCATGAAAAAATTGAGGAAGAAAACGTACGATGCAGTTCTTTGCGATTATGTGATGCCTGAAAAGAGTGGGCTAGAATTTTTGAAAGAACTGAGAGAGAACGGTAACTCGATTCCATTTGTTATGTTCACTGGAAAGGGCGGAGTAGCCATCAAAGCGTTGAACCTTGGTGCTGATCACTACGTCAATAAGATCGGCAACCCAGAAACACTGTACAGTCAGCTGGCACATAGCATACTTGACGCTGTGGAAAGAAAGAGAGAGTCGCTGAAGAAGTAGTTAACAAACCAGTACGAGACATCATGCATTTGTGCAGATACGAATAACGCGTAGGAATGCATGCAACTTTCTGAGTTTCTAAGCAAGAGAAGATTCTAGAAGTTTCAACATATTTGTGGATTTGAAATTTGAAAGACGAAGGCCAATAGACAACACGCTGAAGACTAAACATCGCAGTGTTCCAAGTGATTCCTCGAGGGAGAGACTGGAGAGGACTAAGAGAAGAGAGAGGTTGACTAGCACAAAGTGGCGCGCAATTCTTAATACTTGCATTTTACATTAGAGGGCATCTAACGTAGTCGAAAGGAGAATAGAAATATGCCAACATGGGTATGTACGGAATGCAAAACCGAATACACTAGTAGATGTCGCCAAGCAACGTGCTCGAAATGCGGAGCACCAAAAGATAAACACGTAAAGAAGGCATAGACATGGCCACAGCAAACCCGGCAGAGCTCGTTGGTTATTGCGGTCTCTACTGTGGCGCTTGCGGAATTCGTCAACAAAAGATAAAGATCGCTGTCAACAATCTACGTGACATTATTGCTCATTATGGCTTTGACAAAATAATGCCAGAACTTGCGAAGTGGGAACCAAACCTCAAACACTATAACGAATTCAGTGAAGTCATGGAAGGTTTGGTGAAAATGTTTGGTGAATGCTCAGGATGCCTACAAGGCGGTGGCGACCCAGGATGCAAAGTGCGATCGTGTGCAAAACAGAAGGGTTATCACACTTGTGCTGAATGCAGTGAAGCTGGGACTTGTGAACCCCTCGCTCCTTATCGTAAGGGCTACAAAAGGCTCACTCGAGCGCTTCAAGCTATAAGGCAAAACAGCGTTGGAAGATACGCTGAAGAAATGCAGAAAAAAGTTGACGATGGATACAGCTACTTGGAAGAACGCAAATAACTTCTCACCGTTTCACTCCCTTTTTTCTTTGCAAGCACCAATATAGCATTTGGATTGATTTTTCTAATGGAAGCCTGAAGGGAGGCAGACTTGGTTCGGCGAGCTCACTGTTCATGTTATCGATTTCTTCGAGAAAACTGTTTTATGCTACATGAACAATGGACTTTGAGGATTAAAAATGCATGTTAAGGCAGTGCTTTTCGATCTTGGACGGACGCTTGTAAAAACAGCATATTTTCCTAAAATCTACAAGCGCATTCTTCAGATTTACGGAGTTAAAGTTTCTTCTGAAGAAGTTCTTAAGGCTCACAGAGATAACGAGAAAGAGTTTGACGTGGTGAAAGGCCAACTTCAATTGGGGAAAGATTTCTGGATCAAGTGGAACCTCAGAGTTTTGGAAAGCGTTAGTATACAGCAAAATAGAAGGCTTCTTGCCAAGAAAATTGACGAGTTGTGGTGGGAATATGCTGACGCAGAGGTTTATCCAGATGTGATGGAAACACTGGCGCAATTGAAAGCTAAAGGAGTAAAAGTGGGAATGGTAACTAATGGGTTAAAGAAAGATTTTGAACAAATCTTAGCAAGGCTTAAGCTAACGAATTATTTTGATGTTGTTGTAGGCATAGATACGTGTAATAAAGGAAAGCCAGATAAGGAAATATTTCTGTATGCCCTCGATAAGCTCCGTGTGCGTCCCGAAGAAGCGGTATTCGTGGGAGATTCATTAAAGTATGATTACGAGGGCGCCAAAAAAGCTGGACTGAAACCCTTACTCATTGACAGAGAAGGAAAGTCTTCAGAAAATGTTGAAACAATAAGAAATCTAACTGAAGTCCTACAACTCGTTTAAAGTAGGGTGTGAAACATGGATGAAGAAGGATTTAGAGAATTCTTGAAAAGAGGCGGACGATCGCAAAGCGCAATAAAACGTTGTATAGTTTATGTAAGGGAATTCGAGACGTATGTTAGGAATTGCAAAGGTAGCAAAAAGCTTGGCGAGGCAAGTCCGGAAAATCTGGAAGACTTTGTGGAGTGGATAGAAAGAGACCCCAAAACCTCGGCAAAGACACACCTATGGGCTTTAGGCTACTATTATGAGTACACCTCAGATGAAGCGATGCGTAAGCTAGCCAATGAACTGCGTAGGCAGAGGATTAAGAGAAAACCTTTTGACTTGAAGAAATTCAGAGGAGTAAACCCCGAACATGTGAATAAACTGGGTTCCTTAGGCATAAGAAATGTTAAACAGATGCTAGAGGCTGGAAAAACTCGGGTTAGTAGGCAGAATTTATCAGAGAAAACAGGAATACCGCTTGAAGCTATTCTTGAATTCGTGAAGCTCTCAGACTTGGCAAGAATCCTTGGCATCAAAGGTATTCGTGCACGGTTGTATTTTGATGCTGGTGTTGATACTGTAGAGAAAATGGCAGAGTGGAATCCAAAAGAGCTAAGAGAGATGTTGATCGAGTTCGTTGAAAGGACTGGATTTGACGGAATAGCTACGTTGCCAAAAGAAGCAGAGTTCTCAGTCAAAAAGGCCAAAAGGTTGCCGAGAATAGTAGAATACTGATATTACTAGCAACAGTAGTTGCATGCGTGCATCTATAAAATTGTAGGACTCGTACATGTAAATGTTGAGATCCAAGATAGATATGAAGTGGTTATTCTCGTTTTAAGAATCTGAATAAAAGAAAGCCCATGAAGGCTAGTACCGAAGCAAGATACATTGTTGTGGTGTAACCCCCGAATGATATTACAAAAGCTCCGATGAGAGGCCCTATTATAGATGACAGGCTTAAAGCAGAATCGAACAAACCGCTGACTGTTGCTTTTTCCACATTTCGGTCCATTAGATACCTTAATCCACCTACATACAAGAGTGACCAGGAAACACCCAGAAGAACCTGTGCCGGCAATATTTGCCAGAAATTTGCCGCTAGGGTAAAAGAGAAGAAAGTGACACCTGCCATTATCAAGCCTCCAGCAACCGAAGAGGCGTATCCGATTCTTGGGCTTAGCGTATACATAAAGACAAACTGCGTTGCACCGTTAATAGCTTGAATGACAGCAACCCAGAACAGGTCAGCACCGAGTGTTTGCAGAAAAAGGGGCCAGAAAGTCCATATCATATTCGCCCCACTGTGACGAACAAGAACGGACAAATAGAGGGGAAGATTCTTCTTTATAATTTTGACAGGCAAGACAGGTACATTTACGGAATGATGCTCACCAACCCTCATTTTCGAAGCTACAAGAAATGCAGGGATGAATAGCAGGGAACTGAAGGCGAAAACGCTTTCAATGGACAAATAGAAAGCTATCAAACCTGCCATCAACAATCCTAAAGTCCAACCCATCGACCCGAAAGATGAAAACTTAGATAGATCCTTTTTGTTCTCATGAACGTGTGCAATCAACGAAGCGGGGAATATGCCTACACAAAAACCGGCTAAAACGCGAGTCAGCAATAGACCCAAAAAATTGCGAGCGAATATCTGCAAGAAGAATGCGAAACTGGATAACACTAAGCCAACTACCAAAAAGAGTTTCCTACCATACCTGTCTGACGCGCGACCAAAAATTAAAGAAGACAAGAATAAAGCCAAGGAATAAGCAGCTACAATGAAACCGATTTCCGGATCTGATATTCCCAAGCCCCTGGCAAAAATAGACATGTATGTCCACGAAGACATGATCGCGGCAAAGGTGAGAAATCTAATTAAATTCGATTTCATTGTGTAACAGCATGCATGCATGCCAGTCAAATAAACTCTTCGTTTTCACTTTCTTATCAACGCTCAATGCCTCCGCATCAACTAAGCGTGCGCTTCCATTCTGTCTGCCTCTAATAACGAGTCAACATTTGCGGCCTGTGGGTCCTCTTTATCTTTCCTCTTCCAATTGTGGAAGACGTTTCATTATGCCTTCTCAGTTTGCTTTACTCAATATGTAGTGCAAGTATTCATCTGAGTAGTCGATCTTTAGTTCCACCCACATTGGCAAATGTCAATTATGTGGGCAAGATGCTCCTTTTTGTGATAAAAGCGGACAGCCCTACTTGGAGGTTCATCATATTCAATGGCTTTCAAAAGGAGGAGAAGACAAAATAAACAACAATGTTGCCCTATGTCCAAATTGTCATGGGAAGATGCATGTACTAGATTTGCAGGACGACAAAAAGTACTTGTTTTCTCAAGCAAACAAGAGCGCTATTGCATAGACTTGAGAGAAAATCATCTCCCTAATGGAGAGGCTGGAGAGAACTAAGAGATTGGGCAGAGGTCGGCTAGAGCACGCAGTGTGCACCTTTCAAAACATAAAAAAGCGTCTTACAAAAGACTGTTGAATAAGTGAAGATGTAGATGAAAAAACAGCTTGCTACAATTCGTATGGCACAAACGAGCGACTATTCCAACTGTTTACCTCTATTTAGGACATTATATCATGGAGATATTGGGCCAGACTTCAAGCAAACCTTTGAAAACTTCGTGAATAGTGAAGACGGCGTAATTATGCTGGCTGAACGCTCTAGCAAGGTGATAGGGGTCTTAGTGGGAAGTTATCATTTAGACATTGATTGGGAAGGAAGGATTGCAAAAATCGATGCTTTGATAGTTGAAGAAGCATATAGAAAGGAGGGAATCGGCAAGAAATTGGTGCAGCGTTTTATTACTATGGCCAGAAGAAAACAGTGTAAGGCAATCAAATCTCGAATTAACAGAAAAAATGTAGTTGCTCAGAAATTCCATAAGAGCCTGGGGTTTACAGAAGCTGACACTTACGAATACTTCCTAGACTTTGAATAGAATGTTGAAGAGAACTAAGAGGTTGGAAAGAGGTTGACTGGCGCACGAAGTGTGCGCGTGCCTTTTATAAGTAGAAACTCAGAAACTTTACTGAATGGCAAACATGTGAATAAAGGTGTTTTTATCTTGAGAGAAGAGGATTTGAAAAAACTAGCTAGAGAAGGCAAGCTACAGGAGACCTTGAAGGAACTAAAGCGGTTGTCAGAGACTTGGAACAAGATGGCAAGCAAACACAAGAGCATTTTAGCCAGCTATGCAAGTATCAGACCAGCATCAACAGATTCAATGGAAGCTGTCATGGAGAAAGAGAAGGAACTGACGAATACCTTTGAGAGAGATATTGAGCAGATAGAAGAGTATCTCGCAAGAAAAGATAGTTTGGAATAGAACCATAGAACAAATGATCGCGCACGCATGTGCAAGACAAATGTTGGGTTAACAGTATGAAAGATGAGGAAATAAGTCGCATGGTTAAGGAATGGTTCACCCAAACCGCAAGATATGAGTGGCGACGCTTGAAACAGGACGCATACCATCAAATCGAGTTCGCCGTAACTATGCATTTCCTTCATAGATACTTGCCAGAAAAGGGTTTAATACTAGATGCTGGCGGTGGACCTGGAAGATACACTATAGAACTTGCTAAGCAAGGCTACGAAGCGATATTGTTAGACATGGTTCCTGAGATGCTGAAATTAGCGGAGCGGAAGATTAAGCGAGCTGGTGTGAAAAGAAGGGTGAAGCAAATCGTTGAAGGCTCTATTGAAGACTTGTCTATGTTTGGTGATGAAACCTTTGATGCTGTGCTTTGTTTGGGAGCACCACTAGGACACATACTGAATGAGCAAAGAAGAGAAAAAGCGGTTGGAGAACTTGTTCGAGTAGCAAGAAAGAAAGCGCCAATATTCGCTTCTGTGATTAGCCGTTTGGGAGTGTTAAAGACGCTTCTTATTAGAGCTCAAACTGAGATGCCTTACGCGAAGCATCATCTGGAAGTGGGTAACTATGTTCCAGGTATTCATGGAGAAGGCTTTACTGCAGCACATTGGTTTCTGCCAGAGGAGCTTCGTGACCTTTTTGAAGCTCAAGGCGTTGAGGTGCTAGAGATGGCTGGTTTAGAAGGATTATCTTCGCACCATCCGAAAGAAACGAATAGATTGTTCAAGGATGATGAAAAGTGGAAAATGTGGGTGGAAATCATACTCAAGACTTGCACGCATCCAGCCGTTGTAGGGAGTTCAGAGCACTTCCTATTCGTGTGTAAGAAAACGCATTGAATCTGAATGACTATTCGAGAAACCTAATTGTATGCATGCCGCATGTCCCATTCGAGCACCAAACTTATAACATCGAACCTGCCCTCCCTTCGCCCGCAAGGGGTTGCGAATGCAAAATGAGTAAGAAAAGAAATGTCGTGTTATATCTGGATCGAGAAATTCTCGAAAAATCGAGAGAACTAGGTCTCAACCTCTCTCGAACATTTGAAAACCATCTAAGGCAGCTAGTCAACCATGTTGACAGTGTACATGGACAGTACAAAAGTCTTAGGTGGTGGGCCGGGCCGGATTTGAACCGGCGACCTTCTGCACGTCAAGCAGATGTCCTAACCGAGCTAGACTACCGGCCCTCAATGTTTGTTGGTTATTTTCAGTATATAGCCTTGAATTAAGGTTTTCTGAACTGTGTTGTTTTGCGTATTAGCTTCCTCAATTTAATTTCGCAGGCATGCATGCAACTCAAATAGAACTTTCTTTCTTAGGTCTTTAATACAAGTTGAAATGGTGTATTATGTGATAATATCATTAGAATGAGACAAGTAACCTAGAAACAATCTAAGTTTCTTCCACAAATCATAAAAACTGAAGTAGAAGACATTGTAAATCTCTAGTGGAAGTTGAACATAAATGGAGAAGCTGATATGTGCTTTGGTTTTTGGAGAGGCAAAGACAAGAAAGAAAGCTGAACATATAGCCAAATCATACTACAGAAACTGTCCATATACAAAATTCGTTGCAACTAAAGGGAACCAACTTTTTGCCACTCTCTTTCTTCCGGAAGAACATAGTTGGTGGATTGAATACGTAGAGGAAAATCCAAAAAACACAATTGGACTGGAAAAGGCAAGAGTCACAATAGTAGATAACATTTACTATCCTGAAAAGCTGAAGATGAGGCTTCCAAAGAAACCACAAGACATATCCCCATGTGGATCAAACTGCAAGAACTGTCCCCTTTATGGAAAATGCTCTGGTTGCCCAGCTACAATATTCTACAAACATTCTAGCTAGAGCACAGCAAAGGTAACTGTAACAATCTCTCAATTATCCTTCTCTGCTTCCTCTTTGCCCCATTTCCTCTACATATCTGATATCAGTCAAGAACCATGCTACTGTTGATATCAATATCCCTAATCCAGCACATCCCAAAAAGAGATGGGCAGTCTTTGTGAACTCTACTATTGTTCCTGAAAGAATCATGCCGAATGGAGTTGCAGCACCAGCCAGTGCCCCAACAACTGAAGTTACTCTACCCTGCATTTCCATGGGAACAACAGTCTGTCTAATCGTCTGAATTGACACGTTGGCTATTGGAAGACAGAAAGCCATGATTATTCCACCTATCGCCATGAACCAGAATAGCCCTGCAGGAGTAAGAGCTACAAGAGCATACCCTATGCAGATGAGATTTATAGAAAACATAATTGCCACCATTTTCTTTTTGAACCCCTTGATAACTGACATCAACAACCCTCCACCAAGAATCCCTCCTTGGAAAGCCGCCATAACAAATGCCAAATCTGGGGCTTCTCCCAAATGATCGAACTTCACATAATAAGGAAGCAGAGTAGACAAGGGCGTGAGCAAGAAATTCAAAACCGTTGCCAACATGATAAAGGTTAGAAACCCTCTTGCATTTCTAATAAAGACCAAGCCTTCTTTAAACTCCTCTTTAAAAGACGGTTTATCCTGATTTTTATCTTGCTTCTGTCTTACAGAGGGTATTTTGACTATCAAGAGAGGTATCACTGCTATTATGAAAGTGCCTGCATCAATCCAAAGAATTTGATGGATTTCCCAGATTTCTAATAAGATAGCTGCAAGAACTGGTCCAACCAAAGTGAATGCGCCAGAAAGAAGGTAATTCAAACCGTTCATACGACTGAGCTTATCACGAGGAATCATTAATGGAATAATAGCTGATACTGCAGGGGCATGAAAGGCTTGAAATACACCTCTCAGACCAAGTAGTGCTAAAACTTGCCAAATCGAAACGATGTCTAACCAAAAGAAAAAGATGAGTACTACAGTAACTAAAGCTTGCAGGAAGTCTACAATACCGATTAATGCTTTTCGGCTCCATCGATCTACAAGCACACCAGTAAAAGGAGTTAGAATCACTATAGGAGCAAAGCCGACAACGGAGGCAATCGACAAGTACAAAGCACTTTCTGTTTCTAACATTATCCACCAAATTATCACAAACGATGCAATAGATGACCCTAGCAAAGAAACCAATTGTCCTGACCAGAAGGACAAATAGCCTCTAAATGTCGCTTGAGTAGCTTGTATTTCCACACGTATTTCCCCTTGTTTAGTGCAACAATTCAGCAAAATGGTCCTCTTAAAATGTTTCTCCTATTCCAGAAAAATGCCATCTAAACCTGTTCTTCCCATTTCATGATGCTTCCGTGGTCATATAACATTCTTTCTCAAGTCTTTAGCCCAAACCCTTTGTTGGACACACACAGTCCCCATTATGAGACACAAGTTTCTGAGCTTTGTTTTGCCCATCTCTCTCTTTTTTCTACTTATTCCAGATTCATAAACAATATATGAACAGCAGGAAATGAAGAAAAGTCCAAAGGGGTAAGACCAATATGGATATGCTACACTCACCTAAAAGGAAGACAAGGAAAAAGAAAAGGTTTGGTCAAGTCCTCTAGCTATCCTCTCTCCTTTTTTACCTTGAATTGTGATACTCTGGCCACTGCATGCGTGCGAATTCTTCAAGTTTTTGGTTTATTCGTATTTAGTTTTCGTGTGCGTGTGACTTGGTTTACCCGATTGTGTCAAGGTGCACAAATGGTTAACACTAATCCAAAACGCAAGCGGGTGCGCGTGATTTTATCTCTAAGTACATAGATACTAGAGGAGACAATGCCAAAGCGATTCATCTCTATAAGAAGATGGGGTTTAGAGACTTCGGACGGACAATACACTTCAAGAAGATAATTGATTGACTATCTTTTCGAGGTAGAGCGCGGAAAATCTTATACAGAAAGGACACGGTGATAATGTGTTCAGTGAAAGCATGTCTGTTAGAGAGAACGTGTCAAAACAGGAGACCTTGATAGGTAGAAGGGTTTACCTGAGACCTTTTGAAAGAGATGATTTGCCCTACATTCAGAAGTGGTCCAATGACGCTGAACTCAGAAGACTTACAGGTGAAGTTGCACCGATGAGCCGAGCCGAAACTGAGAAATGGTACAAGGAAATGCTTGCTGACAGGGATCGGATGTGGTTTGTGATTGTCCTCAAAAAAGGTGACCGCGTAATAGGGGAGGCTGGATTTTTGAGAATGTTTAGACCTTGGCGAAATACAGACATGACTATCATAATCGGCGAGAAGGACGCTTGGGGAAAAGGATACGGAACTGAGACAGGTCACTTGCTCCTTGACCATGCCTTTAGACGATTGGGCTTTCATAAGATTTCGGTAGGGGTGGTCGGTTTCAACAAGAGAGCGCTGAAATTTTGGGAGAGTCTTGGTTTCAAGAAGGAAGGCGTTGAGAGAGATGAATATTACTACGACAACGAATACAGCGACGGCATCATGATGAGTATTCTGGAAGACGAATATAGAGAATTGTACGAAGCTCACTAACCAAATCCCGTAGCGCGCGCTGTAAACTACACTCTTCATTGCTTAATACTTTTTCATATAAGCGAGTACCCATCACCCGACAATTTCGCTCATGTGCCGATAGTTAACAGGGTTAGCAGAGTTATGGATGTGCTGAAGAGTTACCAGAACCAAGGTGCATAATGCTTAATAGTTCAAGTTTTTATCGTATGGTTTTGGGCGGGTAGATCAGCTTGGAATGATCGCGGCGTTGGCATCGCCGAGGTCACGGGTTCAAATCCCGTCCCGTCCACCAAGCAGGAGAGATGAGCGCGTTCATCCACAATAAGTGTGATTCGCTCTGGTCGGACTTGAAGTAATTGTTGAAACAGACTTTATCTCATAGTTTCATAAGATCACGGTTGTTTTGTTTCACAATATTGGCATTCTTCCGAGGCTATTGGAATTTCTCTGCCGCATTTTGGGCATTCTTTAAGGAACGTTTTAGGCGTTCCTTTCGCGCCCTTCGACCCTAATTCTAATAGAAATCTGTTTATGCGCGCGCTCTTGAAAAAAAACGAGAGTATGTAAATTAGGAGTATTGTTGGAAAGAAGACTATCCCCACAGTCGGCGCAATGATATCCTCATGCAGAGGCCAAGTTACATAAAATGGTTGAAGGAAGAAAAGAAGATGCCAAGCCCAGTAAATCGTAAACAATCTAACACCATTAGTAAACATCCTAGTGCGATTCATGCCAAGCCACATCATTATCAATGGCAGATACATTACTGGTAAAAAGAGGAGAGAGACCGGAAGAGGAATAGGAAACCGAAGACCACCCGAAGCCGTGTCAAACTCGACCATTTTACCAAACCAATAGTGCACCGTATACAAGACTGGTTCGTATTCGGGGTCATGGAAGATTTTATATTCCACAGCAAACGGTAAAACGAACGATAGCAAAGCTAGAACCAGAATGAACCTCCTTTTCACAACGTCTGGTTGCTCTACACTTTCAGGCGGTGGAATACGATCTGCCTCCAGACCGCCCGTTACTCCTTGAAGAAAAAGACGCGCAACGCCGTATACAACTAGCACAATTGGAGCTATGTAAGAACCAATTAACGCCTCAGACTCTATCAAAATCCAACCCGCTCCCATGCTCATCGGGGAAATCAACGGCGGCAAAGTCATCCAACCTAAGAATAGGGCATACACGATAACGCCTAGATCAAAGGTATATCTCTTTTTCAACCCAAAATACATAAGAGCAAAAGGAAAGGCGAATATAGGCATCGCAAACCATTCTACGTTCCACTGGGCTGAGTGATATAGTGAACCAGCATCAGTTTCTAATTGGTGCCATAGACTACTGTACCAAAAAACATTCTCAAATGTGTGTTCACCGTAATACGTGATTTTCACGTAGGGCAAGAAAACAGATAGAATCAAGAAGCAGAGAACGAGACTTCTAACAATAACGAGACGAAAAGCAGGCTGTCCGAATTGATTCTTATGCATATGCTTCAAAACCAATTCGATGCAAAATCTCCGTGAATCCCCTTTTAAAATCTCTACTTTTTCACTAATAAAGTTACCTCAAAACTACTCAGTCTATACATGTGCGCGTAACTCCGACAATTTAAACCGATATTCAAACATACTCCGTCACAATTTGATAGATGGCCTTTTGTGGAATCCTCTATCTAAAAACTGCTACTTGATTTTGAATCTATATTCTCTCTTCATAACTGTTTTGTAAAGATTTTTTTCATCCTTGAAAAGGGGTGATGTCTTGGGTGACCAAAACCGTCGACGTTTGAGGCTTCTAAGGAGATCCATGGAACGCAAGATTAGAACAAATCATTGCGACTAGTTAAAATGGTTTTTTCAGCATCTCTGCTAAAAACTACAAACTCTTGTGGATGCTAATGGTTGAAAGGTAAATCTGAAAAACTGAAAGTAGTTTCATCTGCCCCATCCCAAAACAGCAAAGATTTAAGCATAAGATACGCTCAGTTGCGACAGGAGGGAAACATGGTTGGTCGAAGCATCCGTGTTGGAAAGCCGCTTGAATTCTGCTCTATACAGCTACGTGGATTCTGAAGGAAATGTGGATTATTCATCTTTGGAAGCTGACGAAACCATAGAGGAGTTTGCGAATTGGCTTGAAACGTTTAACAAGAAAAGCCTGAAAACTATCAACGAAAAGATCGTGTTCTGGATCAATGCCTATAACATGCTGATCATCTATAGCGTCATCAAAAGGTTGGGAAAAGATCCGAAATACGCAGAAGCTGGTAATCGAGGCAGAATTCAAAGGCTTGCTTTTTTCTATAAAACTAAATACAAAATCGGAGGGAAAAAATGCAACTTTTCTCAAATCGAAAAAGTGTTGCGAAGTGCTTCTGATCCTAGGGTTCATTTTGCCATGAGCTGTGCATCACAGAGTTGCCCAGCTTTAAGAAATAGTCTATACACTACAAAAAATCTCGATCATGAACTAGATAACGCAGCTGAGGCGTTTATCAGAAGTCCCCAAGGATCGAGACTTGACAAAGAAAACAAGGCCATATACTTGTCAGCTATATTTGAGTGGTATAAGAAAGACTTTGAGAAAACGTCTGGAAGCGTCTTATCTTTTGTTGAAAAATATCTTAGAAAAGAAGATAGAGACTTTGTAAAAGCAAATCGTTCGGAAATCA
>Ga0224506_10001876_pt1 | contig 14770 bp, 11 predicted proteins | sample SF_Jan12_sed_USG_2_FD_169108 | JGI IMG/M metagenome (GOLD analysis project Ga0224506, IMG submission 169108) | Sediment microbial communities from San Francisco Bay, California, United States - SF_Jan12_sed_USGS_8_1 | ecosystem: Environmental > Aquatic > Marine > Sediment | place: USA... | reverse complement strand
CCTCGCTTGAAGCAGACAACTTGCCGCTATTTTTTATGATCATAGCCATGCTCATCGAAGTATTCATAATAGGCGTTCTTGCGATGGTTTATCAGGGCGTTGGTGGATGAATCATAATTCTGCGTCTGTCCGCGATGCGATAACTCGGCCTGAATTTCGCCGGCCAGTTGTTTGCCGTATTCGACACCCATTTGATCAAATGAGTTGATATTCCAGACTATGCCTTGTACGAAGACTTTGTGCTCGTACAGGGCGAGTATTGAGCCCAGTGTTTTTGGCGTGAGTTTGTTAAATAAAATGGTGTTCGTGGGTTTGTTACCATCGAATACTTTATGGGCGAATAGTTCATTGATTTCATCGTCCGGCACACCTTCTTCACGCATCTGGGCAAGCGCCTCTCCGGCTGTTTTACCATGCATCAGGGCCCGGGTTTGGGCAAAGCAGTTGGCAACCAGTACGCGGTGATGATTACCCAGCGGGTTCTGACTGATACACGGTACGATAAAATCAGCCGGTACAGGTTTAGTGCCCTGATGCAGTAACTGAAAGAACGCATGCTGACCATTGGTACCCGGCTCACCCCAGATAATCGGCCCGGTTAAATACTCCACACGCTGACCATTACGGTCGATTGTTTTGCCATTACTTTCCATATCCAGCTGTTGTAAGTAGGCCGGTAACCTTCTGAGGTACTGGCTATAGGGCATGACCGCATGACTTTGTGACTGATAGAAGTTGTTATACCAGATGCCTAGCATGGCCATAATCACCGGCATATTTTCTTCCAGCGGCGCGGTTTTAAAATGGTTATCCATGTCATGCGCGCCAGCCAGCAGTTCTTCAAAGTGGTCCATACCCAGGTATAAAGCAATCGGCAGTCCGATGGCCGACCACAGTGAATAGCGGCCACCGACCCAGTCCCAGATTTCAAATGTATTGTCCGCATCAATGCCAAACTCTGTTGCGGCTTTCACATTGTTGCTTACGGCCACAAAATGTTTGGCAATGGCTTTGTGATTACCGACCAGATTGAGAAACCAGCGTTTTGCGCTCTCGGCGTTCAGCATGGTTTCCTGTGTGGTGAATGATTTGGATGAAATCACAAACAGCGTCGATTCCGGCTCAACCCGTTTGAGGGTTTCTAATAAATGCGTGGAATCGGCATTGGAGACAAAATAGGCATTCAGGCCACGCTGCGCAAAAGGTTTCATGGATTCACAGACAACCTGTGGCCCCAGGTCTGAGCCACCTATGCCGATATTGACGATGGATTTAAAGCGCTCACCGTTATAACCGCGCAGCGTCCCCGAACGGACAGACTCTGAGAACAGCCGCATTTTTTCCAGTACACGGTTAACATCCGGCATGACATCGACACCGTCAACCCGCATCGGTTTATTCGTGCGGTTTCTTAACGCCACATGCAACACGGCACGATCTTCGGTGACATTGATATGTTCACCGCAGAACATTTTTTCACGCCAGCTTGCAACACCTGCCTCTTTTGCAAGGTCGATCAATAGCTGCCGCGTTTCTTCGGTGATGCGGTTCTTTGAGTAGTCGAGCAGTATGTCATTTAAACGGATATTGAAGTCATTGAAGCGATCCGGGTTGGCCGTGAAAAGGTCCCGCATATGCCGGGTCTGGATTTGCTGAAAGTGTTGCTCTAATTGCTTCCAGGCAGCCGACTCTGTGAGTGCTTTTTTCGTTTCCGAGTGGCCCGAGTCTGTTTTCTTGGCAACCATAATATCTCCCTAAATACTGATAAGCCTATAATGTCACAAAAACACATTAAATTCATAGACTTATCAGACATATCTCGTCTTTGTTTTAACGAAAAAACATAAATTTTAGGAATCAAACAAGCCAAACTTGTTATTTCAACGTATAATTGCCGGCTAATTTTGTTCAATTATCACTCTTCGTGATAACCCGATTACACAAACTACCTGCTTTTATGGTGTGCTACAAGGCAGGTGATAAATAAGAGAATAAACTCGGTATGAGAGCATTAAAGACCCCTATTCACGATAAAGCCCTGCGCTCACGCGTTAAATTGTTCGGTACTTTACTGGGTGATGTGTTGCGTAAACTGGCCGGACAAGACATCTACGATGCGGTCGAAAAGCTGCGCACCGGCTACCTTAGCCTGAATAAAAAAGAAAACCCGCGTAAACGAAAGCAGCTGATTCAGTTCATTGAGTCGCTGGATGCGGATACACTGGTACAGGTGGTTCGCGCTTTCAGTACTTATTTCAGTCTGGTTAATATTGCCGAAGAGGCTTTTCATCATCAGGAGCGGCGTAATCAGGTTCGCAGCAATAAGCCACTGTGGAACGGTTCATTTGATGCCACCTTCAGTCAGTTCAAGAGCCAGAACTTAAGCACTGAGCAAGTTCAGGAATTAATCGACCAGACGGCTTATATCCCTGTTTTTACTGCTCACCCGACCGAATCCAAACGCCGTACCATCATGCTGGCACTGCGCCGTATTTTTAAAACCAATGAAAAGTTAAATGACACGCGTTTAAGTAAAGAGCAAAAAGACCACATTGCTTATGAACTGGAAACGCTGATTCAGGCTTTATGGCGTACCGATGAGGTGCGTACCAATAAACCTCAGGTTAAAGACGAGATTGATAACGGCCTGTTTTATTTCCGTGAGTGCCTGTTCGATGCGGTGCCTGAAGTGTACCGTCACTTCGAAAACAACCTGGCTAAGCACTACCCCGGGCATGAGTTTAAGATACCCAATATTCTGAAGTTCGGCTCATGGATCGGTGGTGACCGTGACGGCAATCCTTTTGTGAAACCGGAAACCACGGAAATGGCGTTGCGCATGCAGGCTAAGACAGTGATGATGGAATACGCGGTTAAACTGCATTCACTGTTCAAACAGCTCACCCATTCAAGCCTGCTGTGTAAGACCTCTAACGCTTTTAACAACAGCCTGAATCAGGACGAAGCGATGCGTTTTGATGTCTTTGCTGAGCGTGCAGAGGCCTTTCAAAATTCGCCTTACCGACGCAAAATTGCTTATATGCAATATCGCATCAAGCTCAATCTTGCCGCTATTACCGCACAGCTAAACGGCATTGAGCATACGCCGTCAGTACATGCCTATCCGTCTGAAAAAGAATTTCTGCATGACCTGACGTTAATTTATGACTCACTGGTTGCCGATGGTGATGAGCGCATTGCACGCGGTAACCTGCTTAAGCTGATTCGCTTAGTGAAAACCTTTGGTTTTTATTTGCTCAAGCTGGATATTCGTCAGGAGTCTACCCGTCACTCCGAAGCGGTAGCTGATGTTTTTAAACAAATTAAAGGTGCACCCGATTACCTGGCTTTGAGCGAGGAAGAGCGCCTGCAGACGCTGGCTGATTACATTGATAATCCGCCGGCTCTTAAGCTGGATAAAGACAAACTCGAAACCCTGAATGCTGAAACACTGATGGTTTTTGAAACCATGTTCAGGATGCAAAAAGAAATCAGTAAAGATGCCTTCGGGGCTTATGTTATTTCGATGACCCATGCCGCCAGCCATGTGATGGAAGTCATGTGGTTAGCCAGTCTGAATGGCCTTGTCGGTAAAAACAAAGACCAGAGCTGGTTCAGTAAGATCATTGTGTCGCCATTATTTGAGACCATAGAGGATCTTGAGCATATTGAAATAGTGCTGAAGAAACTGCTCGGAAATTCGGTTTATACCGGCTTACTCGAGTCTTCCGGCAATCTGCAGGAAGTGATGCTGGGTTATTCAGATTCCTGTAAAGACGGCGGCATCATGGCCTCTTCCTGGAACCTGTATGAAGCACAACAGAAAGTCATTCGTTTAACGGCTGAGAAATCGGTTAAGTGTCGTTTATTCCATGGCCGGGGCGGCACTATCGGTCGCGGCGGCGGCCCTACTCATGATGCGATTATTGCTCAGCCTGAGGGTACGGTTCACGGTCAGATAAAATTCACCGAACAGGGTGAGGTTTTATCGTTTAAATACAGCAATACCGAAACCGCGATCTATGAATTAACCATGGGTATCACCGGTCTGATGCTGGCCAGTCGTTGTCTGGTTACCGATTACAAGCAGCCACAGGCCGAACATATCCAGATCATGCAGGAGCTGACGGCGAAGGGTGAGTTCGCTTATCGTGACTTCACTGACAGTGATAATGGCTTTCTGGATTACTTCTATGAAGCCACTCCGGTGACTGAAATTGGCATGTTGAATATCGGCTCACGACCATCGCACCGTAAAAAAGGTAACCGCTCCAAGTCATCGGTACGCGCCATAGCCTGGGTATTTGGCTGGGCACAGTCACGCCAGACCATGCCGGCATGGTATGGCATTGGCTCTGCACTGGAATCGTATATCCAGAAAGACAGCGGTAACTTCAGCAAGCTGCAGGAAATGTATGACAACTGGCCATACTTCCGCGCGTTGCTGAGTAACACGCAGATGGCCTTATTCAAATCCGATATGATCATTGCTGAACAGTATGCTCAGTTATGTGTTAGCCCTGAAACGAGTAAAACCATCTACTCTCTGATGAAATCGGAACATGACCGCACGGTGGATAACATACTGAATGTGTGCCGGGCGGAAGGCCTGTTAGAGGAAAACCCGACGCTGGCATTATCGCTCAGCCGCCGTGACCCTTATCTGGACCCGCTTAACCATATTCAGGTAGCCCTGATCAAACGTTATCGTGATGAATCATTACCGGAAGAAGTACGCGAGCAATGGTTAAGCCCGCTATTGCGTTCGATTAATGCCATTGCGGCGGGGATGAGGAACACAGGCTAAGACATATACACGACTCATTATTTCCGTTCCAGCGGCGTTAAAAACAATCTCAAAATACTCATTTACTATCAGTAAACTCCGTTTTTTCGATTGTTTTTGCCTTGCTGGAACGAAAATCCTAAATCGTGTAAATGCCTTAGTATAATTTTTGAGTAAAAAACTAAAGGCCCTTAACAAGAAATCGAACACTGCCAGCTGTAAATTTCCTTTATTCAACCATCCAGAATGGTACTTCCTGCTCTTCAAGAAATGCCCGGGCATTCTTTCCCTGCAATAAGGCAAAAGTTGCCAGCATACCCGCTTCGATACAGCTGCCAGCCATCACCGAAACAGAACGCGGTGTCTGTTCAACGGGCCAGCCGGTTTTGGGATTGAGTATGTGACTATAACGGATATTGTTTTTGATTAAATAACGGCGGGCATCACCGCTGGTGGCGAATGCGCCTTTTGTTAGCTGTACGCCGCCGACGGTTTTCTCGCCAGACCGCGACGGATCATCAACACCGACTGTCCATGGCTTGCCGTTTATGCGCGGACCGCTGGCCAGCAGGTCACCGCCAAAATTGATCAATACATTGGTTTCAGCTGAATGGTTTTTTAAAAGCTTTGCCACCTGATCGACCGCATATTCTTTGCCGATGCCGCCCAGATCAATTTCCATACCTTGCTGCAATGTTAATCGCGGACGTTGCCACTGAACTTTATCCCAGCCCACTCGCTGTAGAACTTTTTCAACCTGCGCAGGCTGTGGTATATGATCGCCGCCATCAAATTGCCAGACCTCTCTGAGCACGCCCGAAGTAATATCAAATAAGCCGTCGCTGAGTTCAAAACACTGGACAGAGAAATCCAGCAGGTCGGCGGTTTCGTTATCAACAATGATTTCGCCGCAACGGGAATGATTAATGCGGTGGACAATATTATTCTGCTTATAACGGCTTAACTTTTGCTCGATGCGCCGGGCTTCTGCAGCGGCCAGAGCCACCAGTTCTCGCGCCAGCGGTTCATCATCTGTGGCAATAAGACATTCGCAGGGGCTGGCCATGGCCTGAAAGCGGCCACGCCAGTAGTCGTCTATTTTTTCTACTGAATAAGTGTTGATAGTTGCAACCATGGTCATGCACGATTAGAAAATACATGTACTTTAAACGATTTATTCAAATAATTTTTTATAACTAACCTGCAAGACCAGTGCATTGTTGACATCAAAATAGGAGTTGGCGTATTGCCAGTTGATTTTCTCAATGCGCACTCTTAATTTGCCCTGCCCCGGAAAGTTTTTACCAATACTGATACCAATCGTCGAGCTGTCTATTTTATCCAGCCTGTAATCTGCACTGGCGTATTGTGGAAAGCTGCTGAGTCCGTAATTTTCCTGCTCGATCGCATAGTAATAAAAATTAGCGGCTGTCTGGTTGTAGATTCGAACGTGCGGTTCTACAAAAAAGCCATCGTCATATCTAAGCTTCAGGCGAAAATCTAAGGTATTTGAATCGATACCCCAGTCATCCCAGTAATAGCGGTATGACAGGTGCAGCACATTATCGTGTCGGGTTGTGTGCGCCATCGAGGTATACACACTGCTGCGCTGGCGTGAGGACGGGCGTTTTTCATAGTAGGTATTAATTTCATCAACACCCAGCGACGGGTCTGCCGGATCAACAAGTTGAGTCCGGCTAATGAGCTTGTAGGGGTCGGTTAAATAACCGTCTGAGAAACCGCTCGAAAAGTTTAGCTGACCGATGGTTCTGCGGTTTAAAATCCGGGTGGCACCAAAAATTGTATCAAAAGAAACCCGGTTACCGTTCGCCAGCGTGTTGCCGGCACCATACACTGTGAAAGGTTCAGGCGTTCCGCCGGTTGAGCGGCGCACTTCATCAAAAGCCACGGCAACACCGGCTGAGTAAGTCATTATGCGGTTAGATACATCCTGCGCATAATTAGAATTCAAGCCAAATGATGTGTAATCTTTTTCAACCGAAATACTGCTGCCATAGTTAATCCGGTGCAGTCGTTTTTTAGTCTGTTCCCAGTCCAGTGCCACCGCTAAACGCGTGTCTTCAAATTCAGCGATGGCCGTACTGCCTGAGCCCGCACTAAAACCACCGGCACCGGATGGTGTGGTGACGGTGACAAAGCTACCGGCGCCCTGAACTGCACCACTGGGAGTGGAGCCACTCATGGTATCAAATACCAGATCGACTTTAACTTTATTGGATTCGTTGATATTGGTGACCAGAGAGCTGATAATTTTATCGACGGTGACGCGGTCTTGCTCTGTGTAATGCAAAAAAGAAGCATCAATGGCCCAGTCTTCTGCTTCGCTGGCGATGGCATCCGTCGCGCCGTGTGATAACAATGTACAGCTGGCTATGGTGAGTTTTTTTCTGATCGAGTGTCTTTGCTTCGGCCTGGATGTCATCTTCAGTTACACCCACAGCCACCGCCGCCAACACCCTTACCGCCGGTGGCTGCTTCCTTGCTGAAATAAATATGCTCATCCGCATAATTCATCAGGCCGTCATCAACCAGCTGCATATCTTCTTTTGCCAGTTCACCGCGTTGCCAGGGTTTGACTTTTTCACCGTTAAACAATGCATCCTTCATCGTAATCGATACATCTTTCATGGTCGAACAGCCACTCATAACGACCAGTGATGTGATCAGAAACAAAATCCTTTTATCCATTTTTATTTTTTCCTTAACAGCTCACTGATCTCGCTTTCCATGTCATTCGCTTTGGATTGCTTAAAACCTTTATGCGCGTAAACCACATCCCCTGAGCGGTTTATTAAATAAGAGGTTGGCATCACTTCGACCTGATACTGGCCCGGTGTAATACCTTGCGGATCATAGGCAATGGTGAATTTACCGGGTACCTGGGCAAGAAATTGCTGCGCTGCCTGCTTTTCTTCATCGAGGTTAACAGCCAGTACAACCAGTCCCTGAGATTTGTATTTGGCCTGCATCTCGTTCATCCAGGGAAATGATTTTCTGCAGGGTACACACCATGACGCCCAAAAATCGAGGTACACCACTTTGCCGCGGTATTGCTTTAAATCAACCGGCCCGTTATCACCCGTCAGGGTAAATAAAGGCGCTTTTTCAGCGAAGCTGTTACCACTAAAGAGAAATAACAGCATCAAAGGTAATAGTAAAAACTGCTGAGATCGTATGAACACAAACATCTCCATTGATAATTGTCTGAACTAGCTTAAAAGAAAACTTTATATTACGAAAGTTTTTAATTAAAAAAGCGTTTAAACAAGTCTTAAGTTGTAAATTAGCAGTCAAAACCCGGACTTAAGACCTACAACTGATAACTTAAGATGGTTTGTTCGAGATCCCATTAGGCACATGTCCTGTTAACACAAACTCGCTTGCCACTTCACAATGGCCTTTTTGATCATCAACAAACAAGTCGGCGCCATAGGCAGCAAGAAACTCACCTTTTGGCCGGCCACCGAGAAACAGTGCCTCATCGATACGGATATCCCATGCTCTTAATGTTTTAATCACTCTTTCATGCGTCGGTGCACAGCGCGCTGTGACCAGTGCCGTTCGGATAGGCGATGATCTGGCCGGGTAATTACTCTGAATATGGTGCAGTGCTGCTAAAAATTCTTTAAATGGCCCGCCCGGCAGTGGTTTTTCTGCAGCAGCTTTTTCAGAGGCTTCAAATTCTGCCAGCCCACCACTCTGATAGATTTGCTCGGCTTCATCTGAGAACAATACCGCATCACCATCAAAAGCAATTCGCACGATGCTCTCGTCCGAGTCTTTGGCCTTTGACGGCAAAATGGTGGCCGCGGCCAAACCGCAGTCCAGTGCAGCGCTGACGTCTTCCGGATCGGCTGACAAAAACAGGTGCGCGCCAAACGGTCTGACATAACGGTATGGCATTTCACCGCCAGCAAAAGCCGCCCTTACAATATCCAGACCATAATGCTGGATGGAGTTAAACACCCGCAGACCGGTATCGGCACTGTTACGTGATAGCAGAATCACTTCAACCTGAATATTTTCATCGGCGGGATTATTGAGTTTAAGCAGTTTTTGAACCAGCGCAAAGGCCACACCTTTACCCAGCACTTCAGATTCATGTTTAATTTGATACTGGCAATAGGCATCAACACCGTCGCGTTCAAACACTTCATGCGCCGCTTCAAGATCAAACAATGCCCGTGAAGAGATGGCAATAACCAGTTTTTTGTTGCTAATTTTTTGCGGTTTAATCTTAGAGGTCATTAGCCGGGTTCCTGGATTTTTTATTCTTTTTCATAATTCTTTGCATAAGTATCTGAGCCCATTTTATCAATCTGAAACTCAATCATTGAATCGAAAACATTCAACATCGGCTGGTATTTTACCTCATCCTCATCAAAAACGGATAAACACCGGGCAATTGCCTCTATGGTTGAGAGATAGCCGTCTGCCGGTACTTTTCTGATTCGATAGTTAGATTTTATATCGCTCTCGAGCAGCAGCGTCGGCAAGCTGTGTAAGTTCGTTGACAGAGACCAGATCTTTTTTGCTTTACGCCAGGTCGCATCGATAAAAATCACGTGTTTAAGCTTTTTTAGCCGTGATCCGGCCTGCATATAGTCATTAATGGAGTGCGCCGTCGCTGAAGGATAAACAACCGCAATACTGTCGGCAGAGGCATCAATTAACTGATTTAACGCATTATGTGTTGAAAAATCTTCGCCCGGCCAGCACTGGTAATTTTTCAGGCTCAATTTCGCTATAATAGCCGTGCCTTTATTTAACCGGCTTTCATCCGGGTGCTGTAAAACAGTCACAGACAGCGAATTGTCGATGACTGTGATTTTATGGCACAAACAGGCTTCTTTAACCCGCTGGCACTGATAACAAAATGACCGACTCATTGACTCATATCACTGTAACAACTGCTGATGCACTCATTCTACCACTGGTGAAACGTTTTTTTCACAGCCAGGGCATGCGCTCACAGGCTGCAAAAGCCGATCAGGTGGTGATTGCCAGAGACACATCAGCCGCCAATAGCCCCATTATTGCGGCCTTAAGGCTTTGCCCGCTTGATAACAGCTGGCTGTTACGCAGTATGAGTGTTGCAGAAAAATACCGGCGTCAGCGCATCGGGCTTTATATGCTGGATCAAATCAGGGAAAATCTAAAAGCCAAAAAGTGCTATTGCTTTCCTTATGCACATCTTGAATCATTTTACTCTCAGGGCGAATTCAAAATCATTGATGCGCAGGATGCCAGTGATGAGATACAACAGCTTTACCGGCAGTATCTTGATAGTGGCAAGGGTATATTGATCATGCAGATTGTTTAATGTGGCAATTGGCAGAAAATTCTATTTTTTCAGATCAACTGTCAATCCTTTCTTTGACCTTTTGATTTTACTGAAAACTTTTTTACCCGCTTTGGTTACTGAAATTTATTCCAAAAATAAACCACCGCCTGTTTGAATAAAGCCCGTGCCTGTTTTTTTCCGTCTAGCGACATTTTATTCGCCAGATTTTTCCAGTTAGTCTTATGCAGTAATACGTTTTCGATGACTTTTGTAAACTTGCTGTTTTCTTCGTTGCGGATTTCTGTCAGGTGCAGGTTTAACCATTTATTAACACCGCCAATGCACAATTCATAAGCTCTGGAGTAGCTGACAAACGATAAGATGTCTTCATATTCTCCCTGACTGAGTTCAGATCTCATACTCACATCCGTATGGCTTATTATATTTTTATCCACACCCTTGAGAACGGTTTGCTGTAGCAGCGGAAAATGACTGACAAATCGGTTAGCCGCCTTTTCAATAATCACCGTGCCTTTATCACTGAGTGGACGGACATAAACAGCCGCCCGCTCGCCACTGCTCTGTTCTTTTGTTAAGCCGATTCTGACCAGTTCGAAATTATTATTTTGCCAGAAGTTTTCCAGCTCAGCGGTCAGACCAAAGCTGCTACCCAGTATATCGACCGTTCTGTGATTGAGTTGACCATGCAAAAAGGCAATTAAACGAGTTCCCAGGCCGTGGCTCTGCCATTGAGGGTGTACAACGATGCGCATGATGCGATGGCACACTGCGCTGGCGGCTTCTTCTACACCGCAATGATAGCTCAGTGTCTGTGCCAGCAAATGCCCCTGCGGGCGGCGTTCACCGCGATAGATTGCGCTAGCGGTTTGCGCATCAAAGCCGCCCTCATCGGCACTGAGCACAATACCAATAATTTGTTTTACAAAACCTGTATCTGCTTCTGCAATGGTAATCGTTATCTTGTCATCCAGTAACCTTTGTAAATCGGAAGGCCTGGTTTTGTAATGTGCTAACACCAACAGTGCGAACACCTGCCGTAATAAAGGCTCATCATCCATTAAATCAGCCTGAGTTATTTGTCTGATGCTTATGTTTTGCAAACAGATATCGTTTGCTAACGCCTCCACATCCGCATCCAGACATAACCATTTAAATAACCAGGCTTCCAGTTCATCATTACTGCGCCAGCGTACCGGCTGTTTCATTTCAATTTGTTGCCAGTCAGCGACCTGTTCTGTCAGCACTTTAGTAAAACGCACTGAAAATCCGCGACCTGTTCCTTCATAGCCATGTACGGTTGAGACAAACACTGTTTTTTCAAAACGCGTTAATAATTGTTTCAGGATTGGCAGCGGTATGGATGCGGCCTCATCCACCAGTAAAATATCAGCGTCATATTGCCCTGCCAGTATTTCATCAGGTGCCATGAACTTGAATTCAGACTGCTCGTAGTGTATTGCCGCCTGTTTTATTTTTGTCTCTGGCAGGTTTTTTTTAGCATAATCAAACGCGACTTCACAGGCTTTAAAACGCGGGGCAGTTATCAGTACTTTTTTTACCCCGGCTGTTAATAACTGCGCAGCGGCTATACCCAGTGATGTCGACTTACCCCTGCCTCTGTCTGAGATAACAACAAGAGCCTGTTTACCAGTCGCGGCAGGCAGTGTGTTAATGGTGTTAATCACATTTTGCTGGTCGCTGGTCAGTTCGATTTGCGCGCTATTGCAGATTTGTTTCAGGCTTTGCAATATAAGCTGCAGACTGCTGTGGTCGTCAGCTTCAATAAAATGCGCCAGCTCAGACTGAACTAAAAACTGTAGCAAGCGTTTGGCAAACCTCGTCGTGAAAACAGTATCCCACAGCTCTCGTGGCGGTAAGCTCAGAATCAGGCAACCGCCGCCAACAATCAGCCCGCTGACTGCTGCCAGTGAATCGGGATGCACTGACTCAGAGACTTCTACAACCACGACTTTCTTTTCCTGACCTAACAGGCCTGCAGCCTGTCTGAACGTCACAGCGGGTATCGGCGCTACTGCGTCAACATTGTCTGTTAGCCATAATGCCTGGTTCCCTGTGCCTTTAACTACACTGTTAATAAAACGGCAGTTTTCAGCAGGCCCGGCTGTCAATACATACAGTGAGCGGGATAATTGTGATGACGGTTTGAGCAAGCTAAATAGTCTCTGTATGTATACGTTTCAGGTTCAAAATACTACCATAGTTCAACATCGTTATTGATAACCGGGTACGCTTATACTTTTAATTGCCAAAATAACGATTAACTGTAAACTGTCACACCACTTTACTTCTTTATCCGGATCTTCGCTTTGCCATGAATACTAGCAAGTTATTTTCTTTGGGTCTTGCAATAGGCCTGTATTTATTACCGCTCTGTTCACAGGCAAACACCAGCGCATCACTCACTACCCGCTCTGAGGCCGAGATAAACTACGCGGTCTACCCCGCAAATGGTAAGCAGTTATTACTCTGGTTTTATTCAGAAGCCGGACCGCAGCAAAGTGACCGGCTGCTGGCACAGGCTATCAGCAAGCTGGGGGTTGAAGTCTGGCTGATTGATTTGTTTGATAGTTACTTTCTGCCTGTGGCCGGCAGCAGCATGGACAAAATACCTGCGCAGGATATCAGTGAGCTGATCTCGATGGCGCAGCAAAAAACAACTAAGAAAGTTTTCGCACTGACTAACGGCCGGGCTGTAATCCCGCTACTACGCGCAGCACGTGAATTACAAATTAGCCAGCCTGATACAAAAGATCTGGCCGGGCTGGTTTTAATCAGCCCTAAATTTTTCACCGAGACACCCGAGCCCGGCCAGCAGCCACAGTTAATGCCGGTGGTGGATAACACCAATCAGTTATTATTTGTGATACAACCCGCCAATTCACCGTGGTTCTGGAAACTGGGGACAACCATCCCCGCTCTTGAAAAATCTGGCAGCGATGTTTTTTTGCAGAAACTTAAAAATGTCCGTGACCGCTTTTATTTCAGACCCGATGCCGATACCGTAGAACAGCAGATGACAGAGCGCCTGCCCGCTATTATTTTAAACGCACTCACCGCTCTGGATAAATACCCGGCTAAAAGCCGTCAGGCCAGTACGTCTGCTATTGTAATACCGCAGGCCATTGCAAACAAAAAAGATAAATTACTGAAGCCTCATAAAGGTAATGTCATTCCGCCGGCGCTTGACCTGTTAACAGTCACTGATCAGCGCATTAATCTGCATGCCATAAAAAATAAAGTGGTACTGGTTAATTTCTGGGCCAGCTGGTGTCCACCCTGTGTTCATGAAATGCCATCCATGCAGCGCCTGCAAGATACTTTTACTGATGAACAGTTTGTAATTCTTGGCGTCAATATGGCAGAAGATAAAGCCACGATTAACAAGTTTCTGCAGCACAAAGTGTCTGTTTCATTCCCCTTGCTAATGGATAGTGACGGCTCAGCACTGCAACGCTGGCAAGTGTTTGCATTTCCAACCAGTTATCTGATCGACAAAAAAGGTCAGATTCGTTATTCACTTTTTGGCAGTATTGAATGGGATACAAAAGAGATAAAATCTATTATTGAACAGCTTATTAGTGAGTAATATATTCCGCTCACAAGGCAGCAGCATCCTCATTAACTCCTGGCCTTATTTTTTATTTTCCTTACGAGAGAAATATCTGTTGACAAACTATTTAATAAAACAGACACTCAAAGCATGAACTTACTTTCACTCAAACATTTCTTATCTATCATTATTCGCCGCTGGGTTCTGGCAATGATGCGTGTTTGCGCACCTAAAGGAATGTTTATGTAAACCTGTATTAAAAAAGCAAAATTCCCGAAGGCCGTAGACCGAAAGATCTGCGGCCTTTTTTTTGCTTTAAAAATCTGGAGTTTAAATTATTAAGGAGAAAATAATGTCATTGCCATTAGCTTATGTCGCTATTGTTATTATCTGGTCAACCACTCCTCTGGCAGTAAAATGGAGTGCAATGGATGCCGGCTTTATATTTGCTGTGCTAAGCCGTATGATAATTGCTGCAGTGTTTTGCCAGATTTTAGTCATGACTCTGCGTTCACCGTGGTTTTGGCATAAACGCGCACTCGGTATGTACCTGCTATGTGGTTTTAATATTTTCTTTAGTATGGTTCTAATTTACTGGGGAGCACAGACCATTTCGTCCGGACTGATTGCACTTATTTTTGGATTAATGCCGCTGTTAACCGGGATTTTTGCTGCATTTATTTTGAATGAAAAATCATTATCAGCACAAAAGCTGTTTGGTATTATCACTGCTTTTGCCGGACTGATGATTATTTTCTATTCAGATGACACACAGAATGAGGGTTATACGCTGGCAGTTTTGGCTGTATTGACAGCGGTAATCTGGCACAGTTTTTCCACTGTTATATTCAAACGTTTTGCATTCGATCTGCCGGTTATGTCGTTAACAGCAGGAGGGATATGGGTCAGTGTAATATTTCTTATGAGTCTCTGGCTGATTTCGGATGATCACATACCCGCCACCCTTTCAACCATTGGCTGGGCATCAATTCTTTATCTGAGCATTATCGCCTCTGTGATTGGCTTTACTTTATATTTTTATATTTTAAAAAATATCGAGGCCAGTAAAATTGCACTGATTCCGTTA
>Ga0224506_10001875_pt1 | contig 14773 bp, 12 predicted proteins | sample SF_Jan12_sed_USG_2_FD_169108 | JGI IMG/M metagenome (GOLD analysis project Ga0224506, IMG submission 169108) | Sediment microbial communities from San Francisco Bay, California, United States - SF_Jan12_sed_USGS_8_1 | ecosystem: Environmental > Aquatic > Marine > Sediment | place: USA... | reverse complement strand
GCTTTTCCAGGAGGCCGACCCGATTCCGACGATCGAGGGCCGGTGGGGACTGCCCTCCGCGAAGCGGAGGAGGAGGTCGGCATTGAACCCGACACGGTTCAGCTTCTCGGGTTCCTTCCGGCCATCCACACGGTCGAGTTCACGCTCTATGTTGTTCCGGTCGTGGGCCGACTGGACGGTGTCCCGCGGTTGCGGCCTTCGCCCCGGGAGGTCGACAAGGTGTTGCTACCTCGCGTCGAAGATCTCGCGGAGGAATCCGCCTGGCGCTTCGAGCTGTGGCGCGGTCGCAAGGTGTGGTTCTTCGACCTCGACGGTGAGGTCTTGTGGGGAGCGACCGCCAAGATGGTGAGGGATCTAGTCGGCCTGGGCTAGTTGTTTCTCGCGCGCCGCAGCATTGGTGAGAAGATCGCCGAGGCGCGCTTTGCCTCGAGCGGCTGTCCCGGGCATAATGCGTAGTCCCCCTTTTCCCCAAGGAGTCACCTCATGGAACTCACCCTGCGCGCCGAGACCGGTCGCCCCACGGGTAGCCGACCTGCGCGCCGGCTGCGTCGCGAGGGCCTGGTGCCGGGCATCGTCTATGGCCGGGAGGCCGAACCCGTCTCTGTCACGGTGAATGCCCGCGAACTTTATGGAGTTCTGCACACGGAGGCCGGGCTCAACGCCCTCATCACCCTCGAGGTCGAGGGCGGCAAGAACGTACTGACGATGGCCAAGGAAATCCAGCGGCACCCATTCCGTTCGGAGTATCGCCATGTCGACTTCGTAGCGATCTCACTGACGGAAATGGTGACGACCGATGTCACCATTCACCTTGTTGGTGAACCCGTCGGCGTCCGATTGAACGGTGGGATCATCGAGACTCTTCGTAACCTGGTGTCCATCGAGGCGCTTCCTCAGGAGATACCCTCGGCCATCGAAATCAACATTGAAGACCTCGATGTCGGTGACACCGTCAAAGTGTCCGACCTGCCGGCGCTCGAGGGCGTCGAGTACCTCGACGATCCAGATGCGCCGGTCGTCACCGTTGTGCTTCCTGCTGCCATCGTCGCCGAAGAAGAAGATGAGGCGATCGAAGGTCTCGAAGAAGGTGCCGAAGGTGAGCTGGATTCTGAATCTGATGAAACAGAGGCGAGCAGCGACGAGTAATCGCAGCTCCCACGAGGCGCCGATGGTGATCGTCGGGCTTCGCAATCCGGGTCGCAAATACGAGGGCACCCGTCACAGTGTGGGTGCCGAGGTCGTCGATGTCCTCTCCGCGCGGTGGGATGCGCCCTTCAAGAGCGGCCCATCGCGGGTAGCTGCCGAAGTCGTCAACCATCGAGTAGGAGACCGCGGCATCGTGCTCGTCAAGCCCTTCGCCTACATGAACGAGTCGGGTCGGGCCGTTGCCTCGGCGCTGCGGTACTACAAGGCAGAAGTCGGCAATCTGGTCGTCGTTCACGACGACATCGATCTGCCTTTTGCACGCCTTCGCCTTCACTCCGCCCGCGGGACGGGTGGGCACAACGGCATCAAGTCGATCGTGGGTGCGACGGCGTCCCAGGATTTCTGGCGGCTCAAGATTGGCGTCGGCCGTCCGCCGGGTCAGATGGATCCCGCCGATTTTGTCCTGCGCCCGTTCGCCAAGGCTGAGCGGGAGGAGATCGACTTCTTGATCCGCGACGCTGCCGATGTCGTTGAACGGTTCTTGACCGACCCGGACTCGGCAGTTGAGTTGGCCTCACTTCGGCGTCCTGCATGATCAACCGCCGCGCTCGGGCACGTCTGCTGCTCATCGCCATCGCTTTGCTGGCTCTCTCCAACGTGGCGGCCATCTGTTTCGGATCCGGCGCGTGGAAAGTCTTTACGCACGAGGACGGCTTCATCGTCATCGACTCGACAGGGGCGCTGTTCGGCACGACCGATGACGGCGACACCTGGGAGCCGACGCGCAGTCTTCCGCGGGAGCGGACGCATTACTCCGACGAGGTCTGTCTCGATTCGGGGGAGTGCTACCGCATCCGATCAGATCGGCTCGGTATCGAAGTGGGGCAAGGTGAGTCGTGGGTGACGTCGTGGGAGTATCCGTCGGGGAGGGCCAGCTATCTCGGCCGGCAGCTTCCCGGACCGTGCGGCGATGGACATGCCGAGCTCGGATTGGCAAACATGGCGCCTACCTACGCGGGCAGTCGTTGGCAACTGGTGGTGGCGGCCGGAGCCGATGGCGTGCTGGGTCTCGATCGGGATGGGAGTTGGGTCCGGGATGTGTATACGCCACCGGCGCGGGAAGATGCCGGCCTGGCAGACGTGTATCTCGTCCCCGAACTGCTGACCACCGCTCTCGTGCTGGTCGGCATCGCCGTCGTATTCGGGTTCCACGATCGTTCTGAGGTGGCCCGCGCCACTGCGGGAGCCTTCGTCGCATGGGCGGGTGCCGTCGGTGTATGGATCTTCGCCCAGAACCTTGGAGTTCGCTCTGCGTTCGTCTTGTTCTTGCTGGCGCTGGTTCCGCTGATCGGTCTGGGTTTCTGGTGCGCCGGTCGATATTGCGACCTGGCCGAGATCATGGTCGGCTGTTTTCTTGGTGCCGGTGTTGCGGTGGGTGGAGTGGCCGTCGAAATGTCCCACGGCGATTTCAGTTTCGGGATCGTGCTCACCGTTATTGCCGCGATCGTTCTCGGCGCGGGCGGCATAGCTGCCCGGGATCAGATCGGGAAGTGGCCTTTGACGTTGCTCGATTGGCTGGTCCTGGTTGTGACTCTCGTCGTCGGCGCCCTGCTGGCGTTGGCCGTTTACCCCCTCTGGGTGTGGGGATGGATCGGTCCGCGACTGTGGGCAGATGGGCTGGTTGTCTTGATCGCCTTTGCCACGGTCTGGGTGGCGCGACGTATCTGGATCGGACGCGGCAATCTGGAGAACATCCGACCGGTGACGTGAGAGCCTGGCCATCCCGATAATCTGGTGCCATGGCTGATTATGTAGGCGCACTTGATTCGGGTACCACCAGCACGCGGTTCATGGTGTTCGATCACCACGGCGAGGTGGTGGCGATAGATCAGAGAGAGCACCGACAGATCTTTCCCAAGCCCGGTTGGGTGGAGCACGATCCTCTCGAAATCCGGGATCGGATGTTTGAGGTGATCGAAGGAGCACTGTTGAAAGCCGGCCTATCGGCAGCCGATCTGGCTGCGGTCGGAATCACCAATCAGCGTGAAACCGCCGTCGTTTGGGACCGCACCACCGGGCGCCCGCTCTACAACGCCCTCGTGTGGCAAGACACGCGGACGGCCGACATCGTTGCCGAACTGGGAGGCGAAGCGGGGCAGGATCGGTTTCGCTCGAGGACCGGGCTTCCCCTCGCGACCTACTTCTCGGGACCAAAGCTCACCTGGCTGCTCGACCATGTCGAGGGACTCCGCTCCATGGCTGCTTCCGGTGATGCGGTGTTCGGCACCGTTGATACATGGGCGCTCTGGAACCTCACCGGCGGAGCCAATGGCGGGATGCACGCGACGGATGTCACGAACGCCAGCCGAACGATGCTCATGGACCTCGATACCCTCGAGTGGGACGACGAGTTGCTGGGCGCGATGCGCGTTCCGCGCTCGATGCTGCCGGAGATTCGCCCTTCGTCCGGGCTCTTCGCCGAGGCTGTCGGTCCTCTCGAAGGGGTGCCGGTGGCCGGAATTCTCGGAGACCAGCAGGCGGCCCTGTTTGGTCAGACCTGTTTCGAGCCAGGTGATGCCAAGAACACCTACGGCACCGGTTGTTTCATGCTCCTCAATACCGGAACGGATCGGGTGCCCTCGGACAGCGGGTTGCTCACGACCGTCGCCTATCAGATCGGCGAGCAGGCCCCGGTTTACGCCCTCGAAGGATCGATTGCCATCACCGGAGCGCTCGTGCAATGGCTGCGCGACAACCTGGGAATCATCGAGAATTCTGCGGACGTGGAGGCTCTCGCCGGGAGCGTGGATGACAACGGCGGTGTCTATTTCGTTCCCGCTTTCAGCGGCCTGTTTGCGCCCCACTGGAGGAGCGACGCCCGGGGGGTGATCGCCGGATTGACCCGTTTCGCAACCAGGGCTCATGTCGCCCGGGCCGCCCTCGAGGCCACCGCCTTTCAGACACGTGAGGTTCTTGATGCCATGTTTGCCGACAGCGGCGTGAAGCTGACCACCCTCAAGGTGGACGGCGGCATGGTTGTCAATGATCTTCTGATGCAATTCCAGGCCGACATCCTGGACGTGCCGGTGGTGCGCCCTCTGGTAGCTGAAACCACCGCGCTGGGTGCGGCGTACGCGGCCGGTTTGGCCGTCGGGTTCTGGGACGGCATCAGCGACCTGAAATCCAACTGGATTATTGACAAGTCATGGCAGCCCGCCATGCCCATGGAACAGCGTGAGGGGCTTTTAGGAGCATGGCGAAAGGCAGTGGAGCGCACTCTGGATTGGATCGACTGATCCGATCAGCCGCAATAGCCGGCGGCGATTGCCTCGAAGTCCGGTTGGAGATCCGCGAGACCAACGATGACGTCCTGCCCGGCCATCTCGACGGCTGAGAGCGCCTCTTCGCACCCCTGCAGCCGTCCGGTGAGATCTATGTACATCAGCCAACTGGCGTAAGCCTGGTTGATCGGTTGGTCGTCTTCGTAGAAGCGATAGAGAGCGATCGCGTTGCCGGCCACGGCACGGGCCGAGTCGAGATCACCAGCCTCCGACAGTATGCGGGCGGTGAGATTGAATGACGCGAAGTCGGGTCGATCCTGATTCAGGGTGGATCTGACCTCGTCTGCCGAGACTGCCCCGGTCAGGTAATCGACGATCGACTCGAGGGTCCGCAGTCCCGGATATCCGGGATTCCAGCGAACCGCTCGGGCGGCCAGATCTTCCGCCGCCTCGACTTCACCCCCGAGTACTAGCTGAGTCAGGAGAGCCCGCGCATTTGGACCATTCCATGGAACGGCAGCTTCAGCCAGTTCCACCAGCGATGCGTCGTCGTCAAGGTCGGATGGCCTGGTCTCAATCGATGCACCGACGAGTCCTATGGCCAGCAGGGCCGCGATCGGCAGACCCCACAACACCGCGGTTCGATCGGCAGGTTCGGTGCGCATCGAGCACGTCCCGAAGACGATCCCGGCCGCTACCGCCAGGTAGACCGCCGTCAAAGGGAACATCCAGTCGAAGTGCAGCACGGCGTGGACCGCCAGAGCCGCGGCGGTGGAGGCGGCCGCGATCGACATCTCAATCCGGAAGGCGTCGTCGTTGACCTGACGCATTCCGAGCCCAGCCGAAATGATCTTCCAACACATGCCCAGTAGGACGACGAACGAGAGAAGCACCGGAAGCCCGAAGACCAATCCGCCTTCGGCGAACGCCTCGATCGGTTCGTTGAGAGCGGCGATGGTGAGGGTGTCGCCGGGGTCGGCGAAGCGTCCTCCGGCAGTGGCAAATGAACCGAGCCCGCGTCCGATCATCGGGCGGTCGATGAACATGGACAGTCCGGCCTCCCAGTGGTCGAGGCGCGAGATGTCGATCGATTGATCCAAGGTCAGTGTTCCCTGTTCCGGCAAGTTCGACTGCGTACTGTTCAATATCAGGGAGAAGGCGATGCCGGCTACGAGCGTGCCGGCGAACCAGGGGAGTGTCGATCGCCAGGACATTCGCGCGGCGACGCCAACGGCCAGCAGCCCCAGCAGTGCTGCGACAGTGGACCAATTGGAGTCAGACAACCAGGCTGCTCCCAATCCGGCGGCTGCGATTATCGACATTCCCAGTCGGACGATTGGTTTGGCGGCGACTGTCGCCAATGCGGCAAAAGAGATACCGCCGAAGAGCATCGTGGCCGCCGACTGGTGGTTGAAGCTCAACGATCGCCACGCAATGGAGGAGGCATTGGAAACGGTCGTTCCGTGCCAAACGGCGAAACCTTCGTACCAGGTCAAGGCGAAGGAAGCCAGGAAAAGCATCAGCAGTCCGGTTGGACCCCAGCGTCGCTGCCATACCCGCATACCTGCCACGCAGATCAGCGGGATGGAGGCGTAGACGATGGCCGGCATCCAGAACGAGGTCCGTTCCACTGCGAACGCGAACGCCAGAAGCGCTCCCAGTCCCCAGGCAGCGGCGAGCATCCGACCGTTCGATGAGACGAACCGCATTTGAGCAACGAAGACGGGGGTGGCCGCCGCGGAGATCCATCCGACCCATTTGGTCGGGACTGCGAGGAACCCCCCATCCTGGCCGGGAAGGTAGAGCATCAACCCGGCGATGACGATGAAAGCCAGGCCGTCGAGGGCGAGCGAAAGCCGGGGGGTGGGATGAGGGGTTGTCATCAAGCTGTGATTGTCGACGGTCGGCGCCGCAAAGTGGCGTATTTGTGCTCGATGTCGGACATTCGACGATGTGCACGATCACATCGAGCGTGGCGCGATACAATCGGATGAGTCGACGAAGGAACATCGCATCTCTCTGCCGGACCTGTTGGCGTTCGCTCGCATCGTGATGGTGCCGATCATCATGTGGCTTGTCACGTCGACTCGCGAGCACGCTCTTGGTGCCGCGGCAGTCCTTTTCCTGATCGCGGCGGCGACGGATTTCTTCGATGGATATCTGGCTCGTCGCTGGGGCATCACCACGGTGCTCGGAGCTTTCCTCGATTCGACGGCCGACAAACTCCTGGTATCCGGGACCCTGATTGCTCTCGTCGCCATCGAACGTGCTTCGATCTGGCCGGTCTTGATAATCATCATGCGCGAGTTCACGGTGATGGCACTACGGGGCATCACCGCCATGGAGGGCCACATCGTCAAGCCATCGATGTTCGGCAAGGTCAAAGCGAACATCCAGTTCGGTGCGATCGTCTTCGCCATGCTTCGCTTCTCCCAGATGTGGGGACCGTTGTATTTCGACGAGTGGCTCATGTGGCTGGCGGCTGGTGTGGCGGTAGCCTCCGGGTGGCAGTACGCGTCCGGGTTCTGGCACATCGTGCGGAAGATCGATTCCAAGACGTGACCGTCTTCGTCACCGGCGGCTCCGGCATCGTCGGTCGTTCGTTGGTTACCCGCCTCGTCGCAGAAGGTAGCCCGGTACGGGCGCTGGCCCGCTCGGCCGAGGCAGCTGGCGATATTCGCAGTCTCGGAGCCGAACCGATCATGGGTGATCTTTCCAACGTGCCGGCCCTTCTGTCAGGCATGCGCGGCACCGGTGCCGTCTTTCATGTCGCCGGATTGAACGCGATGTGTCTTGCCGACCCAACGCCTCTATATCGGACGAACGTCGACGGAACCCGAAATGTCTTGCGAGCCGCGAACGCGGCGGAGGTGCCTCGCCTGGTCTACACCTCATCTGCGGTGGTCCTCGGTGAGCGGCAGGGCGAGGTCGGCCGCGAAACGTCCCCACATCGAGGGTTCCCGCTGTCACACTATGAGCGCTCGAAGACCCTCGCCGAAGAGGTCGCGTTCGCAGAAGCAGGTGCTGTGGAAGTCGTGGCGGTCAACCCCTCTTCGGTCCAGGGCCCCGGCCGCGCCACCGGGACCGGCAAGCTGATCCTCGATGTTCTCAACGGAGACTTGTCGGTCATGACCAACTCCAATCTGAGCATCGTCGACATCGACGATTGCACCGAGGGACACCTCCGTGCCTGGCGTGGCGGCGCCGGCGGCGAGCGATATGTCCTCAGCGGGTTCACGATGAGCACGCGGGCGGCTATTTCGATGCTGGAAAGAGTGACCGGACGCAAGCTCTCCATCAGATTTGTCCCGGCCGTTGCTGCTTCAGTGGGAGCGAGCGCTGCGTCGGCTTACGCCCGGATGCGGCGGAGCCGTCCCCGGGTGTGTGGCGAGATGGTGAGGGTGCTTCTGCACGGGCACACCTATGACGGATCGAGGGCGACCAGTGAATTGGGACTCGAGTACCGGAAGCCCGAGGACACCATCCGGCGGACGGTGGAGTGGTTTCAATCGGAGGGCATTCTCCGATAGTGCCGCGTTGTCGAATCTCGACTGGCGGAGTGCACGGGCGGCTACGATCCGGCCAATGACTCCGACTCCAGAAGAGATCCACCGGTTTCTGGCCGATGAGTTTCCGGCGGCGGCGGGTGTGGAGTGCGTCGAGGTGGGAAGCCGGCACGCGGTGGCGCGCTGGATTCATGACCCCTCGGGTTTGCGCCCGGGACAACTGATATCCGGCCCGACTCAGTTCAGCCTGGCCGACACGGCCTTGTACTTCGCCGTTTTCGGCGCGATCGGCATTGAGTCGATGGCCGTCACGGCCGATTTGTCGATCAAGTTCCTTCGACCGGCAGCCGGCGGCGACTTGTTGGCTCGCGCCGATCTGCTGCATGTCGGTCGCACCCGTATCTACGGCGAAATCCACCTGTGGGTCGAAGGCGATGCGGATACCCGGGTTGCCCACGCCACCGGCACCTACGTCAGGCCGCCCAAAAGAGCTTGACCCTCACGTAACGTGAGGGTTTATGGTGTGCGCATGACATATTCGGTGAGCGATGTCGCGAGGGTGACCGGGATAACCGTTCGCGCTCTGCACCATTACGACGACATCGGGGTGTTGCATCCGTCCGGACGGAGCCTTTCTGGCTACCGGATCTATGAGGACGCCGACCTCGAGCGATTGCAGGAGATCCTGTTCTTCCGTGAACTCGGATTCGGTCTCGACGAGATCCGCCGATCACTCACCGATCCCGGTCTGGATCGGAGGGAGACTCTGCTCCGGCAGCGGTCGCTGATGGTCGACCAGGTCAACCGGTTCCGGCAAATGGTGAGCGCCATCGACTCTGCACTCGATTCAATCGACGAAGGAGTGACATTGGACAAGGAAGAGATGTTCGAGGTGTTCGGGGAATTCAATCCGTCCGAACACGAAGAAGAGGCCAGGGAACGGTGGGGCGAAACCGACCTCTACCAAGAGTCACAGCGACGAACGAAGGCCTACGGCAAGGACCAATGGAAAGAAGCCACAAGCGAAGGCCAGACGATCGCCGGAGAACTCGCCGCGCTCCTTCTGTCGGGGGTCGGCCCCGGCTCGGTCGAGGCGATGGATCTTGCGGAACGGCACCGGCAACACATATCCACGTGGTTCTATCCATGCTCACTGGAAGTCCATGTGGGCCTTGGTGAGATGTACGTGGCGGATCCCCGTTTCACGAAGTATTGGGATGATTTCGCACCCGACCTGGCACCATTCGTGAGGGATGCCTTCGCGGCCAACGCGGGTCGGTCAACGAACGAGGACTAACGGCTGATCTCCCGGGTGTTTCTCTGTACGGTTAACCGTGTGTCAGACAACCGAGAAGATGAAGGTGCCTGGTAGTGATAGGCGATAGCGTGTGGTTGATCGTTCTTCTGGTACTCGCGTTCTCGGTTGCTGTGTTCATCGCGGCGGCGGAAACCGCCTTGCTGCGGGTTTCACCCATACGGGCCGCTTCGCGGGCTGCCGATGGAGATAGGAGAGCCGCTCGTCTGGCGGCTCTCCTCGACGATCTCCCGCGGGTTCTGAACGCGGTACTCCTGGCGGCGCTGCTCAGTCAGATCGCGACGGCGACGATCACCGGCATCCTGGCGCAACGGTGGTTCGGCAGCGTCGGGGTGACGGTCGCTTCCGTCGTGCTGACTCTCTTCTTATTCGTCTACGCCGAGGCAATCCCGAAGACATTTGCTATTCGCCACGCCGATCGAGTGGCGCTAATACTGGCTTCTCCACTGTCTGTGCTGGAGCGAGTGCTCCGCCCCATCGTCAAGACGCTCGTATGGATCGCCGACATTCAAGCACCGGGCAAGGGGATCGCGATCTCTCCGACCGTAACCGAGGACGAATTGCGCAGACTCGCCTCGCGAGCAGCAGGGGAGGGGGAAATCACCGCCGAGGATCAAGCGCTCATCGAGCGTGCGTTCCGCCTCGGCGACCGCCGAGTCGATGACATCATGGTGCCTAGAGCAGACATTGTGGCCGTCCCGGCTGATGCCACCGTCGAGGTGGCCCTCGTGCTGGCGCTCGAGGCCGGTCATCGCCGGGTACCCGTCTACTTGGATACGTCCGAGAACATTGTTTCGATGGTGCGCCTCCGCGACATGGTGCTCATTCCCGAGACCCGACGAGATCTACTGATGGTCGCGTCGATCGCCGTCGACCCGTTGGTGATCCCTGAATCCAAGCGGGTGCTCGACCTGCTCAGAGAGATGCAGCAGTCCCGCATCCATCTAGCAGTCATCGTCGACGAATACGGGGGAACGGCGGGAATCGTCACCGTGGAGGACATCGCTGAAGAGCTACTCGGATCGATGAGTGAGACGCCGGAGTCGACCGCAATCTCGATCGTTGAGGAGGGTCGCTGGTCTGTCGATGCATCCCTACCGATCGAGGATCTGACCGACCTGATTGGTGAGGAACTCCCCGTCGGCGATTGGAACACCGTTGCCGGTATGGTCTTCGCTCTGGCCGGACGCGTTCCGGAGGTAGGCGATGAGTTTCGGATACCCGGTCACGTGCTGAGAGTCGCGACAACGAGGCAGAGGCGCATCACGCGGGTGGAAGTGACTCGCATATAGGCGCCTCGGGCCGGGCGGCCGCGGCTATCGCCAGTTGCCGATTGCCTTCTTGCTACACGCTCTTTGTGCCGGTAACCCAATCAGCGTGGAGCGCGGCATAAACGCCATTGGCGGCCAGAAGCGCCGAATGCGTGCCGCGTTCGGCCAGGCGGCCCTGATCGAATACCAGGATATCGTCAGACGCTTCGGCGGTGGCGAGCCGGTGGGCGATCGTGACGGCGGTGCGCCCGGCAGTTAGCCGTTCCATCGCGCGGCGAAGCTGTACATCGAGCGCCGGATCCACTGCGGAGGTGGCCTCGTCGAGTACCAGCAGGTCGGGGGTCGAGATCCAGGCTCGAACCAGTGCGACGAGTTGCCGCTCCCCGGCGGACAAGTTTCCTCCCCGTTCGCCGACGTGGGAAGAGATGCCGTCCGGAAGTCGGTCGAGCCATTCGTCGAGGCCGAGTTCCATGAACGCCGTGCGAATCTCACGATCACTGGCCCCGGGCTTGCCGTACCGGATGTTGTCGCTGATCGTACCTTCGAACAGGAAACCCTCCTGCGGCACGAAAGCCACTCTGGAGCGCAACCCGGTGAACTCGATTTGCTCGAGAGGAACCCCGCCGATGGCGATGATTCCGGAATTCCGCTCGAGGAGGCGCACCGCCAGTTTGGCGAAGGTCGTTTTGCCGGATCCGGTTTCTCCAACGACGGCGACCCGGGAACCCGGGGCAACTGAAGCTCCAACGTCGTTCAACACTTCGGGGCCGTCACCGTAACGGAAACTCACTTCGTCGAAGACCACATCGAGGGCTCCCGGGGGAAGCGGCTTGCCGTCGACCGGGTCGGGTATCTCGACCTCCGAGTCGATCTCACCGAGGATGCGGCGCATCCCTGATGCTGCCGACTGCGCGGTTTCGAGAACCTCGACCACCATTTGCACTGGTTCGGTGAGCAGGTTGACGAGGAACAAGAAAGCAAGAAGCCGTCCGGGCGTCGTGCCGACCGCCAGTCCCGCCGCCACGACCGCCGCCATGAGGACGCCGGCGAACAGTTCAGCTGAACTGAACAGGATGTTGCCGAAGCGCATCGTTCGATATTCCGACTGGAATCGGTCTTCGAGTGCTTCCGCCACTCGTGCTTTTGTGCCTCGTTCCACGCCGTAGGCCCGAACGATCGGCAGCGCGGAGATAGCTTCGGAAAGCACCGCCAGGCTGTTGGCGACGCGCCGCCGGACGCGATCGTAGCTCCGCTGAAGTATCCGTTGGAACCACACCATTAGCGTCGTGTAGAGAACGATTCCCACCGTGACGAGTGCTGCGAGCTGCCACTGGTACACGTACATGGCGGTCAGTGCCAGAAGCACCTGGGATCCCGACGTGAGCAGGCCGACGCCTCCCCAGTCCATGAATCCCTGGAGTGTGGCGATGTCGGAGGTCACCCTCGAGACCAGCGAACCCCGCCGCTCGGCGTCGACATGCAAAACCGATCGTCGCATGAGGTGAGCGAAGGTCATCTGCCGGAGATCGGAGAGACCGGTTGAGGAGGCCCGGACGAGACGGATCAAAGCAGTTCGCCCAACCCAGGTCCCGAGTACCAGTGCTAGGGCGGCGAGCATCACTTTCCGTCCGATGCTGCCCAGGTCGATCTCGGCTGGGGTGAGGAGTTCATCATCGATGATCTGCTGCATCACGACCGGCACGATCACCTGGATGGCTGTTCCGATCGCGGCCAAAAAGACCGTGACCCCAAGCCCGCGGCGGAGGACGGGTGCCTCTTGCAAGGCTCGTCGCAGCACTCTGAGCGTGCGGTCGTCCTTCACTATGAGCGTGCGGTCGTCCTTCATCTGGCGGCTCCCGCTTCGCCTGCCCGGCGGCGGGCGTCCTCTTCATAGGCCTGCACGAGATCGGCATAACCGGGGGATTGAACCAGCAGTTCCTCGTGAGTCCCATGGGCGGCGACTCGCTTGCCGTCAATGAACATCACTTCGTCGGCCAATCGGATCGTGGCCGGACGGTAGGCGACCATCACGATGGTGGAAGGCAGATCGGCCTGTTTCAGGGATCGCAAGATCTCTGCTTCGACGGAAGGGTCGACGGCAGAAGTGGCGTCATCCAGGATCATCAGACGCGGCCGGCGGATCAGTGCTCTGGCCAGGGCGATTCGCTGGCGTTGACCGCCGGAAAGGGAGGCCCCCCGTTCTCCGAGCTTCGACTCGTATCCGTCCGGTAACTCGTCGATGAAGGTATCGGCTCCGGCGAGGCGAGCCGCCGTTGTCACGTCGTCGGCTGAGAATTCCTCGCCGAGCGTGATGTTGCCGGTCACCGTGTCATCGAAAAGGAACGCGTTCTGGGCAACGTACGCGACTTCCCGGGGCAGCTCCGAACGTCCGTAGGACCTTACGTCCCGGCCGTCGAGGTGGATGGCGCCATCGTTCGGATCCCACAAGCGGGCCAGCAGCATCGTCAGGGTCGACTTGCCCGAACCCGTTGATCCGACGACGGCCAGGGTCGTTCCGGCGTTCAAGTCCATTTCGACTCCGTCGAGGATGAGTTCCTCGGCGCGATAACGGAACTGGACGTCCCGGCCGTCGACGGCCGCGGCCCGGCCGGGACCCCGGGCCGGGGTGTCTCCGTACTTCATGAACTCGTCGGCATCAAACACCCGTTGGACTCGTTGCCATCCGGCGATGCTGGCGGACAGATCGAAGAGCACGAAGCCGATCAATTGAACGGGAAAGGCCAGCAGCGAAAGAAGATAGGTGACCGTCACCAGATCGCCGGCGCTGATCGCCCCGGCCTTGATTCGGGAAGCTCCCGCGTAGATGAGGACGAGGATCAGCGCAGCCGGCAGGGCGCGAATGATCGCCTGGTAGGTGACCCACCGGGAGTTGACGTTGATGATGCCGTCGCGCACGTCGTCGGATGACACACCGAAGCGTTCCGCGACCATCTGCTCGCGTCCGAGAGACTTGATGGTCAGCGCTCCGTCGAAGGCCTCGTGAGCGAGAGACCAGAGGCGTCCCCGTTGCTCCTGGACATCCTCCCACAGCGGATATACCGTCCAGGCGCCCTTGACATCGATGGCGACAATGACGAGGAGCCCTACGAGTGACCAGAGGCCGAGCCAGACATCGATCGAGGTGACCATCGCCGCCGAGCCGAATAGCAGCAGCATCACACCGGTCGCGTAGGGGAGGGGTGCCAACACCCCCGTCCCGCGGTCGGTATCGGAATCGGCGACAGCCAGCAAGTCGCCGATCGACTGCTGAGAAAACCAGGACAACTCCAGATCGAGCTGGTGTTCGAGAAGCCGGTTGCGGACATCCTGGCGGGTGCGGAACTGCAGCCAACCGGCGGCCGTTCGACGCAGAACGATGCCCGAAGCCTTCCACAACGAGACTCCGACCAGAGCCGCCACTCCTGCCCAGATCTTTCGTCTGTAGTCGGCGCCACCATCCAGTACGGGGATGATCACGGTGTCGGTGAGCCACCCGACCACCTGGGCTGAGGCGACGATGGCCGCGGCATACATGGCCGCGCCGAACACGGCGAGACCGAAGGCCCACGGGTGCCGTCGCACGAAGCGGGCGATCAGATGCATGCCGTCGCGTAGAACACTCCAGGGTGACGGAAGGGTGGTCGGAACTGCCATGAAAGGAGAAGCCTAGGACAATCCGCTGTGACCAGATTCGGGTTTTCGATCCAGCTCCACACCGACGGCCCCCAGCTCTATTACCCCTATTACCTACTACCTACTACTTTTCTGTCCTCGCTGTGCCGAGTCCCCAACCCACTAGCATTCCCGTCCCGATGCCTGCTCCTCTTGCACCCCTCGTCGGCCGGTGGCGCGCCGACCTCCTTCCGAAGCAATCGGACCGTTTGGTCGTAGCTCCCGGCGCCCGTGCCTACCTGGTAGCGGGCATGGCCGCCAAGGCAGATCGACCACTTTTGGTCATTGTCCCCGGTGAGCGCGAGGCAGAGGATCTCGTCGACGATCTGGAACTCTTCACCGAGCATGCGTCGTTGCTCCCGGCGTGGGAGACCCTGCCTTTCGAACACGTTTCCCCCAACGTCACGACCATGGCCGCCCGGGCTCGGGCAAGAGATCTGCTGGGGATCGGTGCGCCGGGGACCATCCTGGTCGCTTCGGTGCGGGCGGCGATACAGCGCGTCAGCCCATCACCGGTTCGTCCCGTGATCGCCGCGGCGGGGAAGGAGGCCGGGTTCGATCTGCTGGTGGAACGACTGGCTG
>Ga0224506_10001874_pt1 | contig 14777 bp, 19 predicted proteins | sample SF_Jan12_sed_USG_2_FD_169108 | JGI IMG/M metagenome (GOLD analysis project Ga0224506, IMG submission 169108) | Sediment microbial communities from San Francisco Bay, California, United States - SF_Jan12_sed_USGS_8_1 | ecosystem: Environmental > Aquatic > Marine > Sediment | place: USA... | reverse complement strand
TCCGCAAAATTCGTCCATATCAGCCAGGGGTTGGGCTTCACCTTTGAGAAAGCTATTGGTTTTGGGAAACAGTTTGTCTTCAATGCACACCGCAGCGATGTGCCGTTGCTCTAACTTCCTGATCAAGCGCTGCATATTATTGAAATTGCCATAGCCGGTGTCGCCGTCAAGCAAAATGGGAATCCGGGTGGCATCGGACATAAATTCCAGATTGTCCAGAACCTGGGTCCAACTGGCTTCGTTGTTGTCGCGGACCCCAAATTGCGCAGAAATGGACAGGCCACTCGCCCAAATACCAGAAAATCCCGCTTCTTCCACAATTTTGGCACTGAGGCCATTGTGGGCTTCACAAATAAATTCAAGCTGTGGAGATAGTAAAAGTTTTTTGAATTGAGAGGCTTTGTGTGGTGTGGGAAGGATGTTCATGGTTTAAACAGTTTGCGTTGTGAAGATGAAAAAAACCAGTCTACACGAAGGGGAATCCGCGTGCCAAACTCTTTCGGGGAAAGAGGAAATTTTAGAGAGAGGAGTGCAGAAAGTTTTCGGGGGATAGGTATTGAGAAGAATACAAAAGGCAAGAGCATCACCTCATGGTGGTGCTCTTGCCGTCAATCATCAATGAGGTTATGGCGTACGGCTGGTAATCTCTAGGAGATGATAGCCAAACTGTGTTTTGACCGGGCCATGGACTTTACCGAGTTCGCCGCTAAACACGACTTGATCAAATTCTTTCACCATTTGTCCTGGGCCAAACTCACCCAAATCTCCACCTTGTTTGCCTGAGGGGCAGGTGGAATGTTCTTTGGCGACGGCAGCAAAATCTCCCCCGCCTTCAATCTGTGTTTTCAAGGTGTTGCAGGCTTCTTCTGTTGAGACCAAAATGTGACGGGCACGCGCTTTTGCCATGAGTATTCTCCTTTGAGGCTAGATATGTGAACAAGCCTCGTTTTCTCATGATTGGCGCATACACGTCAAATCTCCATCAGAATTATTATGGGAAGCTGTGAGAGGGGGCACAGTATGGCCCCTGTGATTTGAGTCTCAGTGGCAAAGTACCTAAGGCTATCGATTGGGATTCATCGCCAGATAATCACAAATAAAATCGAAGACGAGAGCGTCGACATTATCGTAAATGGTTTTGACGCCACCGGTTGTCACGACGCCTTGTTCCCAGGTGCTGGCATGTCCGCTCGCGGAATGGTGCACGAGAGCGACGAGTTGGTGGACTTCTAAATCGATACGACAGGCATAGCGCTTGGGTCCCAACGGGAGAGCGGCAATATTAAGATACAAATATGGCTCACCGGGCAATTTGGCTGCCTCCACCTTTTTGACGAGACGAATGCCTGCCGTCAGAAGTTGTAGTTCCACCCGTTTGCGTAATTCAATCCGAGTCACGACACCCTTCAGTTCAGGCCCCAGGTCCTCAACGACCACGTAGATGCCATGCATCCCGATAAGTGATTTTTTTCTCAGCATAGAATGATCAACCTTCCAATAAATATGTTCGAGCGTAATAAATGGGTCTTGTTTCGTTGATGGATTGTAGCCAGATTCCTTAAGCCTTGTCTTCTTTGGCCTTCCGCATGTAATCACCCAGGAGGCCTCGGCTGTGTTCATCATCATGACAGTAGGTGCACAGGTTTTCCCAGTTCGACCCGTCCGGGGGATTGTGGTGGTGATTGCCGTCTTTGTGATGCACCGTCAAGAGATGTCTCGTCTTGCTATCGAACTCTCTAGCGCATTTGGCGCAGATGAGCCCGTGAATCTTCAGGGATTGTTCCCGGTAGGTGCTGTTGCTGGAGGAGGAAGGCTTGGGGCGGAGTTCTTTGAGGATTTGATCAACCGGTTTGTCGACGGCTGGTTTTTGCAGCCGTCGTAATTTGGGCCGACCTTGGTAAGAATTTCCCATGAGAGGTGTTCCTGAAAAATAGCGTCCGTTTTTCCTCGTGTTCTGCCGGTCAGTAAGCAACGATAGATTGATGAGGCAATTCTGGTAAGTTTTTAGATATTTGTCAACGCAATTCCGACGCAGGGATTCCCGTGGACGTTAACGTACTTGTGGTAAACGGCCGCATTTAAGACCCGATTGGACGTTGATGGGCTAGGCAGTTCTTCGTGATGATCAGTAGCTAGGGTAGGCGGAGTCCCATGGCGTTGAGCTGTGTCTCGGCTGCTTTCGCCCACCCACGATTGGCTGCTGGGCTGGCAGGGCTTGGATGTAGGACTGTCCCAATTGGAATATGACGGTCAATAAGGGCAGCTTTGGCTCGGTCGGTGGCAAATTTCCCCACGCCGATAATGAGGTTGGGCTGAAGGCGATCCACTATGCGCGTCAGGGCCAGATCACAGATCGCAAAAAGGACCTCGCGTTCATTTGTTGGAAGTTTATCTGGAGTTCGGTTCTTGCCCGACTCTTCCATAAAGACCAATGGGCAGTAATTGACGACGAAGAAACGATTGAAGAAGGCTTCGGGTGTGCCAAACGTTTCTTTGAAAAATCCCCACAACCGTTGTCCGCTGATTTCACTCCGCGGGCAATCTAATCCCTGAATGGGTCGCTTGGGATGTTCCAGCTGCGGGCGATCAATCGGACCTGTGATCCCAAGCCAGTCACGAACATGGGTGATTTCGCCGAATGGCACACCGGTTTGGGCCATTCCATAGGGGCCGGGATTCATGCCCAAAAATATCGCTTCTTTCTTGTCGGCCCCATATTGCCGGGTGAATTGATCGTGAGCCTGACGGGCATACTCAAGGGGATTATAGATATGGGTGACTGGAGCATTGAACGTGAGTTGCGCCAACTCTGCGTTGAGATCATTTATGATCTTGTTCCAGGATATGGCCATGTGTTGTCTTTTTAATAGAGACTGACGCGAGCGTGGTCAAACGTGTGGCTATGATTTTGGTAATCGCACTTCTGTTATGTAAACTCGAAAAATTTTATGGTTCTATGAGTTCTTGAGTGTCTTGTACAGCATAACCTAGTTCATGGGATAGGCGATTGAGGTCATCGATGCGTTGTTGGAGTTCGGGGTGGCTATCAAAATAGTGAGTGAGTCCAAGGTCAATCCCTTTTCCCCTTGATTGCAGACTTTCAAAAAGTTCGGTGGCGCCACCGACATGGCCAAAATGACATTGAAGTGCTTGCAGGGCCGTTCGGTCAGCCTGGCTTTCTCGAGTCTGGGAATATTTGGCCGTGCGAATGTTGATGGTCGAGGCGAGGATATCAGAAAACCCCGAATCTCCTCCAAGCGTTAGCATAGCGAGAATAGTCAGGACTATGCCTCTTCCCATTAATCGAAGGTGATCGCGATTTTTAAAATGCCCCAATTCATGGGCGAGGACAAATATAAGCCCGTTGGTCGAAGACACGGCATCTAACAGCCCTGAAAAGACCACCATTTTCCCGCCGGGTACGGCCATGGCGTTGACGATGTCGGATTTCACGAGGCTGACAGTGATGGGATAAGGCAGAGCGAGGCAGGGCTTGAGAGAGTCAACCAGCTTTTGGAGTTTGGCTTGTTCGTCCGGCTTCACTTCTTCTCCCATATCCCAATCGATATCAAGTGTATGATGAAGTTGGGCTTCTTGTTCAGGAGAGAGATAGTCGACGGCCACATCTACAACTAAGCCGAGAACCCAATAGCCGATGAGTACGAAGGACAATACGCCGGCCATGAGTATAAAAAATTCGCGCACCGGATGTTGGTGCGAGACATTGTCGTTATGCTCCGGGAGGGACGGTTGGTATTTCACTCGAGATGATTCTGGGAAGACGATTCGAAGGAGATGGCAGTGCCATAAGCCAAGACCTCAATCGACCCGATCCGGTCGCCGACATCGCCTTTGGAAATAGAAGACGTTTCAATGCGGAGATTCAGAATTTGATCAGCGGTCGGGCAACGTTCTTTCATGCGGAGAATGGCTTCCCGTCGCGCTCGATCCAAGAGGGTTTCATAGGATTGAATGGTGCCACCAAAAATATTCCGTAATCCGGCGAGCATTTGTTTGAAGTAATCCACTGAAATCACCACATGGCCATGCACCAATTCCGCGTGATGGATGGGAGCCGAGTTGCCAATCGGTTTTTTGCTAGAGGTGGTTGGCAATGTGACGAGGGCCTGTTCTCTTGCATGAATAGATCGATAATGCCGATTTTCCGACATTTTCCCGAACACATAGCCCAGAGATAATAAAACGAGAAAAATGATGAGGCTTTCCATGATACCTACTCCACCGTGACGGCGGTGCCATAGACATAAATTTCGGCGGCTCCTGCAGCCACGGATGACGTGGAAAATCTGACGTTGACGATGGCGTTGGCTCCTAATTGTTGTGCCTGAGATTTCATCCGCTCCAAAGCCTCATCCCGTGATTCTCCTAGCAATTCCGTGTAGGCCTTTAATTCTCCGCCAAAAATATTCTTAATGCCGGCAAAAATATCGCGGCCCACATGTTTGGCACGAACGGTACTACCCGACACAATGCCATAACAGGTGGTGATGGTTTTTCCAGGAATGTCTTCAATGTTACTGATGAACATAGCTTCTCCTTTGCCTGAGAGAGGGCAAGTCTGATCGTGGTGATCGAGTTGAACGTATATCAGTCCAAGTGAATCGTTCGACTGCGTGTGTGTCTCATTCTACCTGTATCGGAATCGTGAGACTATTCTAGAGGGGGTGTTTCCCCTTGGAAAATGCGGAAAGTCTGAGGGTGGACCTGTGAGGGGCAGGTGATGATGTCTAGAAAAAGTGAACCATTTGCTCTTTCCCTTTGCACAAGCGGCCTTATCGGATAAGATGAATGTAAACACGGAGGGCTCATGCCCAAACTCGACCTTTCCCGTAAAGTGCTGGTTGTGGACGATATGATGAGTATGCGTAATATCGTCAAACGAGCCCTCCTAGAGATTGGGTATAAGAATATCCATGAGGCCTTGAATGGAGAGGAGGCGCTGGAAAAATTGAAATCGGGAGGATTTGGATTGGTGTTGTTAGATTGGAACATGCCGGTCATGAGTGGAATTGAGCTGTTGCGAAGCATGCGCGCCGATCCAACGCTTCAAGCCATTCCGGTGCTTATGATCACTGCCGAGGCCAAAATGGACAATATTATGGAGGCGGTCCAAGCGGGCGTATCAGATTATTTGGTCAAGCCGTTTTCGGGACAAGCCCTTCAAGAAAAGTTAGTTAAAATATTTCAAAAACTTTCCAAAGAGAATATCTGAAAATTCGAGATCTCACGTGTAAGAGTTGCTTGGATTTTTGAGAAATTTTCTTTCCTGTATTACACCTTCCGGTTTCTTTCTCGCTTCTGAGAGCCTCTTGCTGTTAAGCCCCTTCTAGATTGAACAGTTCCTTCGTACTATTATCTACAATACATCAATTCGGTTCAGAGCCAAAGAGATAGTGTTCATGCGATGCCCGCTGCTTACTGAGAGCGGCTAAGGGGATGGTTATTTTCTGATGAGGCAGTGCTATATTAGGTCAATCATGGGATTTCATTTTCTTTATTCTGATGATGTGTCAAACGTTCGGTTGTATGACACAAGTAGGAGGTTGTGATGTTTGGACCAATTTCGATCCCCTTTGGGGCAAAAATGTTATTCAATACGGTCAAGCTGAAACCTGGGGTCAAGTTCGATCAGCTCGAACTGGCGGTGGGCAAAATGTGCATGGTCGTCAAGCAGACTTACGGCGGTGATCAAGGGGGATTTCTTGCGGGGCAGGTGTTTAAGTTTTCGGGGTTTGTCTCGGAGGAAGGCTCCATGAATCCGGCCAAGACGGCTGATGAGCATTATGTGATTGTGACCTATTGGAAGTCGTTCGAAGAACACGAACAATCCCATGCCGATGAAGTCTTCAATAAAACCTTTGCGGCGGTCGCGACCATGTGTTCGGACAGCATGGAACTAGGATATGACATGCTCTGGCAGGGGGAAGCCAAGAATGGGTAGGCGTCTTGGGGGTTTATCTAACCCGTGTCATGCTTGCAGCCGTTGAAGATTGAGAGCGTCTTGTTGCCAATTCATAGATAAAGTAATAGAGGCCGAGGAAGGCCATGAGTGGAAGAAACAGGAGCCAGAGCTTTTTGAGATTGGGATCGCTAAGGAAAAATCCGATAGAGGTGATCCCGGAAGCGAACACCATATAAATAAACAGACGATTGCGTAATCGATCTGCAACAACTGTATGGGCTACTAGATATCCGAGAATGGGGTAAGCCCCATGAAACAGCAATTGGCCTGATTGAAAGACCGCTGGTTTGTTCCAGGGAGAATTCCCCACCAGAAACCATTCCAATAAGAGACCCGCCATTCCGCCTAGGGCGATTCCGATCAGCCACAGGAATCGTTTCTTCTTGAACAACCCGAATATTCGGTGCAACAGACAAAGATAGATAAAGTACAGGGGGATCGCAATGAAAAACCCTTTTGGATGAAATTTCACGCCAAACTTGTAGAAAAATTCAACCCATAGAGCCAAGCCTTCCGAAAACACCACCCCTTTGAAAAATTGCATGGGTACTCTCCTAGGTGGTGTGGCCGGAATGGAGGATAAGGACAGAGACTTCTGGTGGGACAAGAAAGCGGACGGGCAAGATGCTCGTGCCAATGCCAGGTGTGACAAACAAATGGCGTCCTTGTTCAATGATATGCCCGATGGCAAATCGTTCGCCGTATTGAGATGGTACGACGGGTCGTCCGATGAAGGGAAGATAGACTTGTCCTCCATGTGTATGTCCAGCGACCGTTAAGGCGACACGAGAAGGGACCTCGGGAAAAATGTCAGGGTTGTGGGTAAAGGCCAAAATAGAGCCATCCGCTGGGATCTGGGAAAGTGCCAAAGGGACATCATGGGCCCCTTCCATAAAATCACTGATTCCCGCCAGCCAAAATTCACAGGTCCCTGACTTGATTGGAACTGAGACATCTTCAAGCACCTGAATGCCCACGTGTTGGAATGCCGCCGCGGTGCCCGGTCCGTCATGCCACCAATCATGATTGCCCAGAACGGCAAAGACTCCCAGAGGCGCAATCAATCGTGCAAGATGGGTTGCGGATTCTTGAGGCGAGACAAACTGTCCACCCGGGACCCCATGAACGACGTAGTCACCCGCCAATAAGATCAAATCTGGCTTGGCCTTGAGTGTCAGATCGATGCTTCTATTGAGATGGTCGAGATGATTGAACGGCGAGCCTACGTGCAGATCTGAAAGCACCGCGACCTTCAGGCCTTCACAACTTGCAGGCCAGGAGGGGAGGGCTAATTCGTGAGTTTCATTGTGGAGACTCCTTGGTTCCCACCAAAAGGTCCACAGGCCTAAAGCCAGAATCGGAATCGATAAGAGGGAAAACACGCGTTTGAAAGTCATATCCAATATTCAGGATATGAAGGAAATGAAATTGTGTCAAAATATGTGGAGAAGCGCTTGTTTTTGGGGAAGTCGAGCGGGGGGAGCGGGTCTAGTCACATCATCGTAAATTGTCATGCCAACAGTTTGTCGCGGGTATCTATCTTGAACATAGATGGGAGAGATTCCTGCCAACTGCTAGCAGGAATGACCGATATTGAGAGAGAGGCTTCTCGGGCTTCGGGGATTTCTGCTTCACGTGGGAGTGACCATGGGCTTCATTTGTTGCCGCAGCATTTTTTAAATTTCTTGCCGCTGCCGCAAGGACAGGGATCATTGCGGCCCACTTTGGGCTCGCTACGAACGATGGGTTGTTTTGCCGGATCACTCGCATCCACGAAATACCATTTCCCGTCTTGCTTGCGAAAGAGACTGAGTTCCTGGTGGTCTTGGATCCCCTCCTCGGTCTCAAACTTGGCTTTGAAGGCCACGGTCCCAACCTCATCTTCGATCCCACCTTGTTTGGTCTCAAGAATCTCTAATCCCGTCCATTTGGTCGACTCGGCCCATTTCCGGTTGGCCTCCATATCCGTTTCGTCGCGCGTGTTGGGATCGTGCGTCTTCTCGATATAGTCCATGGCCACTTGTGTATAGGCGGTATACCGGGCCCGCATGAGTTGCTCCGCCGTTTCCGCGTCTTTCGCCCCTGTGATAAACGGCTCACAGCATTTCTTAAGCGTTTTTCCACTGTCACACGGACATTTCATACACTCTCCTTGTAGGTACTGTTAATGGCTGCGCTTTCTTGTACGTGGTCTGTACCAAAAAAGTCAAAAGGCGAGGCCTCTTCATGTATCGTTCAACCTGAATCATATTCCTTCGCTTATCACGAGATCCTTTGAGGGTTGAACCAATTGAGATTGAACTCAAGACGGACACCCAACACCAGAGCGTTTTTCCTGCCTGGTACCGTGCCGGGATTCATGACATATTGCACATCCGGTTGGATAAAGATATTGCGGTTCACATAAATGGAATGCGTGACCTCCAGAGTGATCTCAGCATTATCGGCCGATTGCCCTGCCTTCCGTTGAGAACGCTTATAATACTCGCCATTCACAGCCGCCGCGACGCCTATCCCTGTTTGGTCAAAATTTCGACCGGGGAATAATCCTCTATAGACCAGCCCCCCGCCGTAATACTGAGAAAAGCGATTCACTCTGGGGTCAGCCATTCCGGCTCGGCCAAAGAGAGTCAGCTCCTGATCGTTGTCTCCCTGCTCATGGTACACGTCATATTCCGCTAACCCATACAGGCCATATGTGCCATGTTGCTTGCTTGGGCTCCCGGAACTCTCGACTTTGCTGAGGTGATCCAGAGTGGTTGTATATCCCCAGAAGCCGAGAGCCACTTTCGCTTCATATTCAAGAGGGGCAGACCTTCCAACCCGACGAAAGGTCAGTCGACGAGATTTTCCTGCAAGGATGTCCCCTTTTCTGAATTTGTAATACGCGAGTTCCATCGTACCGAAAAGGCCATCGTCCTCACTCAATTGGATGTGAGTGCCGTGGGGATTGTTGGGATTACCGGGGACTCCATCAGCGAGTACGGCGCGAACCATCAGGTTATCGTTGACGATAGCTTGCCCCCTGATTCCTAAAGAAGTCGCAGGAAAGGTGGACGGGCCGATTTTCCCACTGGTCGCGAATTCCGCCCCGGTTCCGAAGGAGCTATTCACAAATAGTTCGGAGGAGGACGCCATGACATCGAACTCAGAGGTCACATCATAGAGGCCGGCCAGCAGCGAAAAGCGTTCGAACAGGTTTTGTTGGTACCAGGCTTCAAACAGTTTCCATGTATTTGGTGCCGCAATGCCGCTCACCGCTTGGATGTCCCCGACATGCTTGCTTGGATCGTCTCCATAGGTGCCCAAGCCATATACGAATAGGGTCCCGCCCTGCCAACCAGAAATTAATTTTTCCGTATCGACTGTGAGCAGAAGATCCAGATCACCCACGACAGCGGTTTTTTGATGAATGCCGCCGGAGACATTGGACAGGACATCCAATGTGTTGACGGTTTCAAGTAGGATCCCATGATCATTCATATTGGTTTGAAACGCCTTCCATGTGTCGAGAGCGCCATTCAGGCTTTCAAATCGAAGAAATTCTTCTGAATGGCCTAAACCTGGATTCAACAATACCAAAAGGAGCAGACCCCAGAGAGGTGGGAGAATCCTTCTTGTTCGACTTATTGCCATGTTGGTGAAACAGGCTCCGCTATTCCTTGCACAGGAGATGTTGTGGGTTGTGGTGATGAGCGGCCATGTCGTTCTTTCATTGGTACCGCGCCTACCGGCTATAAAGAGGAAAAGCTTTAAATGTCTTTATGACTGCCTGATACCTTTTTTCTTTCTGGTCTGCCGTATCTATTCCTGCTCATTCTTCTGCTTGATAAGGGACGTGAGATAATGATCGAGGTGTTTGGCGAATAATTGTCGATCGCGCTGGGTTAATGCAGATGGTCCTCCGGTTTCGATACCACTGGCCCGAAGGGTTTCCATAAAATCGCGCATGGTGAGTTTGGCTTGAATCGTATCAGCCGAATGCATCTCACCCCGTGGATCAAGCGCATGGCCTCTCTTGGCGATGACCTCAGCAGCCAGCGGAATATCGGCGGTGACCACTAAGTCGCCGACTTCGACTCTTTTCACGATTTCCGAATCAGCCACATCAAACCCATCAGCGACTTGAATGGCAGAAATATAAGGCGAAGATGGGGTGTAGAGCAGTCGATTCGCGACAAGCGTCACTTGCACGGCGGTCCGCTCCGCCGCACGAAACAAAATCTCCTTAATCACCTTGGGGCAGGCGTCGGCATCAACCCAAATGGACATGTCCAACCTTTTTGAAGCGTTGTGAACGTATTGGAGATTTTATTCGTATGGTTCCAGATCGAAAGAAATGAGAAAAGGAACAATTGTGTTTTTCAAGAACCGAGGTCGCTCGTTCACTCACATTCAGTGACCCAGACACCGACATGAAGCGTCGCCCCTGGAGGACCGACAAAGGTTCCCTCTACCGGAGGCACGGATTCGGGTAATCTCGCTACGGCCACCGCAAAATGATCAGGCCCGGCTATGGCGCCGACCGTGGGATCGAACCCCTTCCAGCCAGCGCCTGGCAGGTAGACTTCGGCCCAGGCATGGGTGGCCCCATAATCGGTCGCTGATGGGGGGGCGTGGAGATATCCGCTCACAAAGCGCGAGGCGAGCCCTAAGCACCGAGCGGTTTCCATAAAGAGCAACGCAAAGTCCCGGCATGAGCCGGTGCCATACTCCAGTGTTTGCGCCACGGTTTGGACGCCGGGTTCTTCCCGTATTTTATATGACAACGTCTGGTTGATGTGGGAGGCCAGGCGTTGCAGGAGGGTGTAGGTTTGAATGGGTTCGCCTGGTTGCCAGAAACCCCTTATCCATCCAGTCAGTTGTGTTTTGGTCTCCTCCTCCGGGAAAGCCATATGGGGTAACAACATAATCCGATCATCGGGTTGATACGCAAACGGGTAGGCGACCGCGTAGTCGGCGACGAGAAAATCGAGTGGAGCCTCATTGAATTGTTGGATGATGACTTCGCTCTCAATCGCAAGCTGGTTGGCGGGCACATCGAAGGTGGCAGTGGCCACCGAATTGCCTTCCACGTCACGATGCCACAGCAGGGTCGCGGGCGGTGTGATGGTCAGGGTGGAAGATTCAATGTGCAGGTCATAGTCTTCCCTCGGTCGCAGGCGCAAGTAATGGGGGCCGAGTGTCACCGCACCCGAAAAATTATAATACGTCCGATGAAGAATTTTATAACGCTGCATGCTGCATCCTATTCTATAATTTCAGCGGTATCAAAGGATTTGTTGAACATGGTGTTAATCTCTCTGGGGGAAATATACACATCAACCCAAATTGGCACGGCCTGCCTTCATCGTTTGGGGATTGCAAAGAAAAGTTATGGATAGCCAGTAGGTACTCCTATGGGAAAAAGCATTTGTTAGAGAGGAGATGTTAGCTTTGGCCACTGTAGATCTTTGAAGGGTTACGCGGTCCAGACTCGGTTTCTGCATAAAATTTGCCTTCCGTGGCATCAATTATTAGTAAACCATTACCCAGCCCCATTTGCTTCTCGGCTAGAGCCCAAGTTGTTTCTTCAATTTTGTTGCCTGATAGAATCAAACATTTGTCTTCAAGTTGGTAGGTAATAGAACCTCCTGCGAACTTTGAACTGAAGACTTTTTCAATTTCGTGACATATTCGAGTATGGAGGTCTTGTGGTTTCTTTTTTGCTTCATGCAAAAATCTGTCTCTAAAATGTTTTTCCACAAATCGTTTTGCGAACTCTTTAAGTATTTCGTGTGTATCCATCCGTTCTAACAATTATTGAACTGATCCGCTAAGGTGTGTAGTTCTGGTTTCCTGTTCGCAAAACTGGCTATAAAGCTGTGGTAAAGGGCTGGTTCTCAAGAATCATTTGTTTTCATCTAGCAGGGGTGGGAATGTCTCGGGAAGTGGTGGGCTTCGCTTTTGCGAAGCCCACCACTTCCTTCGAAGAAAGCGCCTAGGCTATTTCTTCTTGTCCTTTTTTTTCTGTTGCTCGGCTTTTTGTTTTTGCGCTTTGTCTTTGTCTTTTTTCCCGCCTTTATCTCCCATGGTATCCCTCCTTTCTCTTTGAGAATGACTGTCTTTCCTTTGGTGGTTGCCCCAAGTACATGGATTTGTGATGGAATATATTTCTGGTGTTCAAGGGGAGGGACATAGCTCTTAGATTCAACTTGTAAGTGCAACTCCCATTCTTGGTATAAGTGGGGGCAGCTACGAGCGCTTCGTGGCATTGTCTCACCGACCAAAGTAAGAGGAGCACACATGAGAGGCTACACGCAGCTGTCCCGGGAACAACGATATCAAATTTACGCTCTAATGCAAACAGACCAGAACCAATCGCAAATGGCTCAGGTCGTGGGAGTTCATAAATCGACCATCCGTCGGGAACTTCGGCGCAATTGTGGGCAGCGTGGCTATCGGCCGCGCCAAGCCCATACCCATGCGCAAACCCGCCAAGCGAACAAACACCGTCCTCGGCTCTCGCAGGTGACCTGGGACCAGGTTGAGGCCTTTGTGAGAGAGACCTGGAGCCCCGAGCAAATCCGTGGCCGCCTACACCGGGAACACGGGCTGGCGATCAGTCATGAGTGGATCTACCAGCATATCTATGAGGATCAACGAAGGGGTGGAGATCTGTACCGTTCGCTACGCTGCCAGAAGCAGCGGCGGAAACGCTATGGGGCCTATAGCCGCCGAGGGCGCATCGCCAATCACGTCTCGATTGATGAACGACCGGCCGTGGTGGCAGCCCGTATGCGTATTGGCGACTGGGAGGGAGATACGGTCATCGGCAAAGGCCATAGAGGAGCCCTGGTCACGGTGGTGGAACGGGTCTCCAAATACACGGTCCTCGAAAGTGTGGCCCACAAAACGGCGGCGGCGGTGCGCCAGGCCGTCACCCGTGGGCTGCAGCCCTACAAATCCCAGGTGCACACGATCACGTATGACAATGGCCTGGAATTCAGTGAGCATATCAGCATGGCGAAGGAGCTGGAGGCTCAGATTTATTTTGCCCATCCGTATGCGTCCTGGGAACGAGGCGTGAACGAAAACACGAATGGCCTGCTCCGTCAGTTTTTCCCGAAAGACCAGGATCTGCGAGGAATCACCGAGGAGCAACTGACCACGGTCATGGCGACCCTGAATCATCGACCAAGAAAAACACTCGGCTATCGAACTCCCTATGAAGTATTCTTTGACACGACGACACCATTAACCGTTGCACTTACGAATTGAATCCAAGGCTCATTATGAAGCTAATTTACTTGTTTGTTTTGACTTTGAGAGGAAATCGTTCAGGATGTTTGATTGTTTCTATTCCTACATCGATATCCAGATCCGGCCAATAGTAATGGCCGGGGGAAGGCTCTTCGACATGAAGAATTTTTCCAACTGGAGCTTCTTTGAACCATGGAAAGTCCTGGTAGGAAAGGAATAATTCCTGCCCATTCGTGAATAACCAAATTCCGTGGGAGGAAATATTCGTGACTTCAAGTTCGGAAGTGGTTTTTCCAGGCGTTCGTGAACTCATGGTGGTGCTCCTTTATCAGTTGCGCAATTTCTCGAAGATGTGAGCCTGATAATGAATAATTGTGGGCTAATTCAATTTCAGGTTCAAGCCAAAATTTCGCCTCCCCATCTCCACAATGCGCATGAATGTGCATTCGTTCTTCTTCTCGAGAAAAGAAGAAAAAACGAAAGCCTCGAATTTTGAGGACCGTGGGATTCATGTTGTTAGTGTAGCATGGGCTCTTGGGATTTTCTTTTTGATCTAAAGGAAGCGAGCTTCAATCTTCTCTTACTTTTTTTTATTCCAGACCTGGTCGAATGAAAAACCAACAGAGTCCCCCAATCATGGCAATAGCTGCGGCGAGGCCAAGGGCGACGGGCCAGCCGTAGGTGTCTGCTATCCAAGGTGTGAGTGTGGGAGAGAGCGTGCCTCCTAGGTTGGCTCCGGTGTTCATGAGGCCGGAGAGTGTGCCAGCGTAGGGTTTGGACAGATCGGTGGTGGAAGACCAAAAGGGGCCGACGGTGAAGTAGAGCCAGCCGGCTCCCAGCGACAAAAACCCGATGGCCACATAGGGGGCTTCCACGTTGGCGCCGATGATGATGAAGAGTGCCGCGAGAATCATTCCAGTTCCACCCACGCTGGCCCGTCCCCAATTGATGCCATGTTTTTCTGCCAACCGGTCGGTGACCCAACCGCCCAATGGACAAAAGATGGTCATGGCGATAAATGGTGCTGAGGCAAAGAAGGCACCCTGAAGAATGGCGAAGCCTCTGACATTCACGAGATACAAATAGAACCAGGACATGTAGATATAGGCCACGTATCCCAGGCAGGTATAGCTAAGGATCAGCCACCAGACGGTTGGTGTGGTGAGAATGGCTTTCCAGGGGACGGTAGTTGGTTGGTGATTTCCCCCCTCACCCTGGCCCTCTCCCCTCGAGGGGAGAGGGGAAATATTGGAATCAAAAGAATTTCCTTCAATAATGGCTGTTTCGGCGTCGTTGACGTGAGGATGTTGGCGAGGAAAGTCTCTGGCATACCAGTACCACAGGAGTGCGATGGCGAGGCCCAGCAGCCCAGCGGCATAGAAGGCGGTTTGCCAGCCATAGTTCACCATGATCCACGCGGTGATCGGTGGCGTGAGGGCAGAGCCAATACCGATGCCGCCGATGGTGATGCCGATACTCAAACCTCGTTCGTGTGGGGGATGCCAGTTCGCGACCGCGCGATTGAAGTTGGGCAGGGCGGCGGCTTCCCCAA